>Ga0065711_1006972_pt1 | contig 22636 bp, 11 predicted proteins | sample Hoacrofraction12_FD_59098 | JGI IMG/M metagenome (GOLD analysis project Ga0065711, IMG submission 59098) | Hoatzin crop microbial communities from Cojedes, Venezuela - Epithelial fraction 12 v2 (version 2) | ecosystem: Host-associated > Birds > Digestive system > Esophagus > Crop | place... | reverse complement strand
TTAAATTCTTCTAGGTGTCCATTTTGGGCCATTGGACTCATTAAGAAGAGGAAACCTAGCAAGAGTAAGGAGCTTGGCAAAAGACTTTGTGCTTTTGAAAATCCTGTTATATATCTTTTAAAGAAAATTTATGCTACTAAAACCCATAAAACCTCTTACTGTCTTTGCTCTTGGGAAGATAACACAAACTAAACCACCTCTAAAAATAATCTCCGACTCACGAAACTTCAGGATGACAGGGAGAGAGGGAGGGGTTACTGTGAGCCCTAAGTAACGCAGGTCAGCTCTGTAAGCCATGGAGGGAAGGACAAGCTAAAATTAAATGACCTTTGGTAGGGACACCACACCTACAACAGCGAGTTGTGATTTGACCTTCCTAATTCTTGTCCTCCGCTGTTGCTGGTCATCGTCCATCAGAAGCTACTACTTCTGCTAGGACGGGTGCAGGGCAGTGCCCTCGGAACCCCCCAGGGAGACCAGCCTGGGGTCTCTGCAGATAGCACCCCTTAAGAGGCAGCGTGTCCCTCACTGAACTGGCTGTGGCTTTCAGGAGAGGCGGAGGGAGTTTTAGCTGTGCAACCATCGCCTCCAGAAGGTAAAAAGAGCTTTGGTTTGCTGTAATAAAGCTTCAATTAGAACACAAATCTATAAATATCTAACAGTGCAGATCAAAATGGCCAACTCTGGTCACAAGTATCGAGCAGAGTGAGAGGAGACTCAAAACAGGTCCAAACATTTACTTTTAAAAAGAAATTAAAAATAAGATACCTCCCACACAACAGGTAGAGAGCAAAAAAATCTTTGTTGCAAATCCAAAATCTCCTTTCCCACCCATAGCATAGGTTTTGGAGTAACCGTTCCCTTCAGACAAGCACTGACTGTACACCAGACTATCCAGACCTTACTAGAACAAAGCACAGAGCCTTGTCTTGTTTCTTTTACATTTATTGACGATTCTGCGCCAAATCCAAACACAGATCACATGCTGACTCCCTTGAAATTACTGAGTCATTAAGAAAGACGACTCATTAAGCAAGACCCTCCACCCAACGTCTACCCAACACCCCTGCCTCAGAAAGGGTCACGGAGTTTGTGAGATTAAGATGCTTTGAGACGAGATATAAAGTTGGACCAGATGATTATTGTAGGTCCCTTCCAACTGAACTACTCCTATTCTATTCTATTCTATTCTATTCTATTCTATTCTATTCTATTCTATTCTATTCTATTCTATTCTATTCTATTCTATTTCTATTCTATTCTATTTCTATTCTATTCTATTCTATCCTATTCTAAATAGACAATTAAATACACATATGTATATATACAAACATATATGTCTCTACCCTTTTACTACTGAAATGTGGATCCTATTTCAATGTTCATCTCTGCTCCCTTCTAAGGGAAGTCCAAACTCCACGTACCGAGGAAGAAAAACAAGAGCTAAAAGCTAACAGACCAGCTGAGGATCTGCTTTTCCAATGCTGCATTTGATTAATTATGTGATTTATTTTCAATGACTGGCTCAATCAATCCCGATCAAATTAACAAAGACAATGATCAGAAATACCAGACTAAAACACAATAGAAATGATTTGGTTCCAGGGGATCCAATCAAATGAAACACGATTAAATTAACCAGTGATCGGATTAAGCAGAAGTTGCTGTGTAAAGTCAGAAACATCTCAGTACTTCGGGACATTTGCTGTGTCTGTAAGCCGCCATTTCCAGCTCTTCCTAGAGCTCTCCATAAACTTTAATTATTATTATTAGTATTAGTATTACCATTACTAGCATTAGTAGTATTACTATTACTATTACTGTTACTTCACAGTACCACAATACCTGGGGCTCTGCCACAGTAGGCATCCTCTAAAGAAAAAATGCACTCCCCCTCCTCCCCCCCCGCAGTCTGTAGCTGAAGGAGTTTAGTCTGTGTGCACGACACAGAGATCAAAAAGGTGACAGAATACCAGGATACAATCAAAAAGACAGAAAAACCCATTTAATTCTACAACGTTAGCGAAGCACAGAGATGAAAAAGCTACTGTTCAGCAAGGAGCGTTAATGAAAGTTGCCAGTGATACAGCTGGAAATGTAGTTCTTACCTAAAAATCAAAGTAAATACAAGTATCACAGGAAAAGTACTTCCATCTGCTGCGTACTGACCTAAACCTTGAGCAGCCAACAAGGTCCTACAGCACTGAACAGAGATGTACCTTCAAATGACTTGAGCTCAGCCTGGTTCAGCTGGACCCATTAGTAACCAGCTGTAAAGGGGCTTTGTGCCCAGAGCTAGGCAGAAGAAAGGCTGGGGACATCAGAAGCCAGCTCACTGGGAAGTAATGGGAAAACATAAATGCTGAGAGTTAGAGAGTGAAACCAAACTCAATTCCTGCCCCTTTTTTCCACCAAGAGAATCGTTAAAAAGATAAAGTTGAAGGATGTGGAGAGGTATCCCCTACGGAGTTAATGAAGCTGCTTTGGGATGCGGGCAGGCAGCCCTGCTTGTGAATCCTGGCCCCACATGCTATACTGGGATGCTGAGGGACACTGGACTGGTGGACGTGCCACTCGTGTGGACACACGCCTCAGAAACACAAGACAGAGGAAAGCTACACAGCCACCAGTCACGCTCTGCACATCAGGGGCTACAGCAGAGGGGTTTTCCCAGCTTTCCAAAAAAAAGAGTGTGCCCATAACCTGAACAAAGGCCAAAGTGTATGCAAGCAGGTCAGATCCAAACCAGCTGTCCCACCCATCTCCCCTCTCTGATAGCAGCATTCAGGAGTCGTACGGGAAGACTCCTTCCCTATCACTTGGCACAGTACCACTTCAATGTGTAGGTATGCACTGCCCAGGAACTGTGAGCAGACACCATGTCGCCCTGCAATGGGGAATCTGTCACCTGACAGCTTTAGTCACTGGTGATCACCCCAGGACTTCTCACGCATGCAGGGAACAGAGCAAGCGCAGTGTTTTGGCAAGCGACAGCTGACCTCTGGACTGTGGGTTGCTCTTTGTCCCAAACGAAACCGCTGGAGACCTCAGGCTAACCCCTGCTGGTCAGCACGCTCGAGGCGAACCCCAGGATCTGGTTTGTACGGCCATGGCCATGTGCCCCGTCCTTGCAGCTCACCCTTTGCACCACAGATCCTGGCAGGGAAGGACTGTCCTTGTGAGCCTGAATGTTTGATGAGCTGCTTTGCTTACTGAGCTTGAGAAAGTACCTAAGAGAAACATGCCCCTCTCTCTTCCCACAAATTATAGACTTAATATTTTATCTTTGTTTTCAGCTACCACGGTGAGTATATTTTAAAACACCAGCTCTTTCCAGCCAAAAGACATCTGGCATTATGATTAAGCACGCGTTGTTTTTTCTCTTCTGTCCCCTTAAAGAGTATCTTGTTTGTCTGTGCGGGCTTTTTCTTGTGTTCTGCCTTGCCGCATTTTTTTCAGTCTCATTGTAATTTTTTTCATGAGTATTCTCAGTTTCATTTTCTTACTTTATTTTCCCCATGTCTCTGTCTCGCTCCTCACCCTTTCTATCACGCTCTCTCCTAAGTGAAATGAGAACCCAATTATACTTCTGTTAGAACTGAACTTTCAAATCCATCATGTGCTAGTGGGCTCAAAATTAGGCAAATAAATTCCCTCAACCCTACAAATTAAATTGAGTCTTTGCATATGTTCTTTTAAGAGCACAAAGATGTCAAGTATTCACCCAGCTGTCACTAAATATGATGAGCAGGCACTTTGCATTCATATAGATTTTCTAAGTAGTTTGTCAGGTTTAACAGAAATGCTAATGGATCCAAAAGTAAATTCTAATCTATCCGAAATATCTGGTTATTATTTGTATTACAGTAAGACTTAGAATTGTCAGTTGAGGTTCAGGGTACAATCTCAATGCATTTCGCACACAAAGACAATGATATTTTGCACTTTCTCAAATTTTATCTCATAATTGTAACCAACACTCTCCTCACAGGTATACTCAACTTCATTTATGAATAAAAGTACCATCAGCTTGTAAGCATCATTGCCTAACGTGTCCGCTATTGAACCCCAGGTCTTACATTTGCTAAAGCCAGCAACTGCCTCCCAGGTGGAGACTTTGAAGGAAAAAAGCTATCATCACAAAGGTCAGACTTTGCTCACGCTTCATTTCGGTCCAAGCTCGTGATGGAAGTGGGGCTGAGCAAGATCAGCCTCAGCGTGGGGACAGGACCTTGCGCAGAGCTGCTGATGCTGCGGGTGGGACATCAGAGAGCAGACCCGCAACTGGTCTGCGCAGGGCCAGCACGTCCCGCACACGCAGGGTTCGCTGTCCCAGCACTAAACTCCTGCACAGTGTTCCTCACGCGGTCAATCCAGCGCATTCAGGGAACCTGGGGGGTGATGGACATATCCTGGAGAGCTGTTCTCTGTGCACTACCCTGGCTGTTTGTCTAAAAACCTATCCGGGCACCCCTTAAAGCAGGAGGGCAGCAGATCCCAGCTGTCAGTGAGAACCCACTGCCAAAATCAATACTGTTGGCAAGCTTGCTTCATGGATATTTACGATCAAAGAGTGCATTTTCCAAGAATGTGTTGTCAGTCCCATTGTCTTGGCCCAATTTCATCTCCACTAATTACATTTCTGCCTCCCTAATATTCCCCTGACGCTTCAAGGAGACGTGGGAGCCATCTCATCACATCCCACCTTGCTCCCGGCACCCCGGCCACGTTCAGCACCAAACCAGGCACAAGTCAGCAACGGACACAGCTTTCTCTGCACTTATTGCATACAGCAGTTACTACCTAAACAGCTTTGTGATTCTTAAAGTGGTGAAAAGTGTTAAGATATTTTTGTTGCTGTTATTTAAAAAATGTTTTATCTGCCTTTGGAACTAGTCATCTTGAGAGATCTTTTAATTTCCTTCTCTTTCAGGAGTAAATTTGTACACTGAAATTATTTACCAAAGGTTGAGCTAGGCAGGTCTCAGTTTGTATTTTTTTTATTTCACTAATAAAAGTAAAATAATCTATAAAATGTGATTGGCTACAGCTTTTCAATATCCAGCTTCAGGGAGTTCAAGCCCTTTTGGATCTAGCCAGGAGAGCTAACTAAAAATCTGCCTGTCTCAGTGGAACAAAACTCCTGTTTACAGTTGTACAGGGCATGAAATGGGAGGTTTTAAACTTGTGACATTTCCACGTCTGGAAAAGCTGTCACATGCCCAGCACAGCATCCAGCCTCGAGCTGTAAGCCCAGGGGCGTTAGTAGCATTAGCCCAACTGTAAGAGCACCAGAGGGAAAGAATAGTGTCACTACAACACTTCAACCCCCTCCCGAAATCTTTCCTACATTCAGAACACAGAAGTTTCCCCGATGGGAAGGAACTCGTATTTCCAGCTGTACATGCTTGCAATCTTGCTTCTCACAAACTTCTCGGTAGCGCTCAACTGACCAACTCCTGCCCGTTGGAAATCCTGGAGCACATTATTTTGGGGGAGATCTCTGAATGCACAAAGTGAGAGAATGCACTGCTTTTGAAATTTTTTAAATTATTATTTTAGTTTTAAAGACCAAGCAACTGTTGGAAGCTGCTCTGAGCCAGAACCCGGTAGAATTAATCCTGCAAATGTGGTTTTGTGGGCAAAGGAAGACGTGCTAGAAACAAGTCATCGTTGGCCGCCCTCAGCCGCATTCCCTGCACTCCTCCCACTTCCCAAAGGGACCATTTGGAGTGTTTAAACAACTGCAATTTTAAATAGACACTGTTAAGCACATTTTGTATTAAAATGTAAAGAGAATGCCAAAGAAAACAAGCCCAGCAATGAAAATGAACCAGAAAAGTATGCATATGATAAGATATGTGCGTATGAATGCATTCTGCAGCATTTGCATGTGTCAGAAGGAGTGGAAAGGAGGTGAGCAGAAGATGAGAAAATATGAGATGAAGCACAAAGTGACAGAAAAAAGCAGCACTTCAGGAAGAAAGAAGCAGGCAGGGAAGAGACTGTCTTGCAGATAAGCAAAGACTCTGTGTACAACACGGGAGGAATTTCTAAATGCTGAGCTTTTACCTACTACCATCAATGGGGTTATTATAACTAACTTGGTAAGATCTAAGGGCAGCAGTTAAACGATGTAATACAGGTACCTAATTTAGGTGTCATGCCTACTTCTCTCCACCAGCTCTGTTAGAAGCCGGAGTCTGGCAGCCCTGGATAACAAGTGGTCTGAATTACTCCTCGCTCTCCGGAAGGTAGGAGCCATTGTAAACTCTGCCTATGCCCCCGTGCGCACTGCAGCAGAACCAGAGTGAAAGAGGAAAAAAAATATACGACAAAGAACCTCATCCAGCTATATTACAAGCAGAAGAAAGAAATTCAGGAACTCTATGAAGAGAATGATGACCTAAACCAAAGAAGACGGGATACTGGAAGTTAAATTATCTGTGCAGAAAATGGAATGTAAAAAGATTCCAAAGAAAATACAGTCGATGTAGCTGCAGCCTGGTGCATCTAAAGGGAAAAAAGCCAATCACCTCCCTCAAAAAACCCAACCTAAACTAAACTAAAGGGAGTGCATAGGAAGGAAAGAGATTTTTTGGAGTTTCTAGCTCCTAATTTAATCTTAATCCACTCTGACATTTATCCTCATGGATAATTCAGTATACAAATTTAGGGCAGAAAAAAGAATCCATAAAAATAATAAGGTAAGAGCTACTTGCAAGGACAGTATCAGTAAAAATTGCCCTTGGGTAAAAATAGTTCCTACTGCTTGTGTCCCACGCAGCTTCAGGCGATGCACCAAGATCCCAGGAACTACTTTTTTTTCCCTTGTGCAATCATTTGTGGCTCTCATTCAGCCTCTGATTATGCTAATTGTATTTGATGGAATTTATATGTATTCTCCTTCGCTCTCGTCTCATCTGAACATACACAAGATGCATTCTTAATTTTTAACTCTTCAAAAAACATAACGTAACTTTCTCCCCAAGGTTGTGTAAAAGTCAACCTTATTACTAGTTCTAAACAGCAAATATACAGCCTTTATTACTAGCAAAACAAATAACCCTTTCTATATTAATATTTTGCAACAAAGCTTTTAGTTAGTGTGAGAGGAATGTCATAATGTTGGAGTCTGCATAACACAATCAGACCATGTCACCTAGACACAACTTCTTCTGCATTAAATTAAATCCACCATCGTAGGAAGTGCAACTTTAATAAAAAGATACAGTCAAGTTGGCTAGATCAAAAGCCTACATCATTTTGAGACAGACACTCTAAACAGGAGAGACGGTGAGCTGCTGTAAAACCATACCCAAGGGTAAGCAATAAAACCCAGGACTTAAATGCCTGAACAAATGTCTTTTTCCTTTTTTCCCTTTTAAAAGTGTTCTTGACCAAGTAACTAGACATCAAAACTCACTTGATTTTGGTGAGACAGAATCAGGTGACCTTGACTGTCTTTGAGGCCCCCAAATGCAGTGGTGACTGGGTTATTTCATACTTCATGGAGATCCTCTGAACCTCTAAATTCTCTTACTGGCAGCTAAAGAGAAATGTAATTGCAAGAGTAGAGCACTTGCTTCCCCTCCTACATCAAAACAAGACTGGCTTTTCATTCTTTATTTAAGTGACTTCTGGTGGGAACCACCCAATGGGAAGTCCCGTGCCTGGCAGTTCTGCTCTGCCACGGTGACAGCCTCCCGTGGTTTGCGTCCCCTTCACAGCACCTCGCAGCAGGGACCATCCAAGCTGAACTCCATGGCTGGCAATGCCTTCTAGGGCCAAATTTTAAAGAGTATTCAGGTGTCTTAACAACACTGGTAGGCACCAAAGGGATTTCCAGAACTGCTGAGGCAGAGAGGGCACTTCATTTCTGCCAAAGTCCAGAGAGGTGGACTTAGGTTGGCCAAACCTGCAAGCCTCAAAATCCAGAGGCACCTAAAGGCTTCTGAAAGCCAGACTTCAGACGCCTTGGTCACCTCCAAGAACGGGATGCGGGCAGGTTTGGAGACCTGAGCTGTGATCTGCATTGGTGAGTGTCTGCAGAAACGAGGAAGGACAACCAGGCTGGACACCCCACCTCCTGACACCGGGCTCTGAGACCCTGGCCACCGGCTCTACCCATCCCGCAGCGACGCTATGCATGGTGCCAGCCCGCGCGGCAGCACCAGGGCCGGACCCTGACCAGCCCCTCCTGTCCGCAGCGAAACCGAACTCTCCCAAAAGCACCTGAAACAGCTTAGGAAGGTGGAAGGTGCACATGCAAGGGAGAGGGACACTGCCCATTTGTGTAAGGGATAGAAAGCCCCTTCTTTGGTCACACAGGTCCTGTTCAGATGCACAACAGCATCCCTTCTGAAAGGCGAGAGTTTCTCAGCAAAGAGCTGAGGAGGAAAAGCAGACCAGGCTGCCCAGTCGTGTGCCGTTGCAGCTGGAGGGGGTTCTGGCACGTTCCCTTTCACCGCCTAGCCCCGACACACACATACGCATGCGTGCTTCGGTGGTGACATCTGAAGAGGCAACAGCGATCCACAACCCTGCACTCACTGCTACTCACACAACAGCTTTCTCCAAACATTTCTGATTTTTTCCAGGCATCTGAACCGCCTGCGCAAATTGTTGGTGTAAATATTAAATCTGGAAGCTGAGATCTCTGCCACCCAGGGGCAGCCAGCCCTTCTGAGATGGGCTCTTTGAGCCGTTTGCCAGGAGCGTGAGCTCTCTGCGTGTCAGCGCAGGCGAGAAGATGCTGCCTGCCGGGCGAATCGCTCGGCGGGGGAATTGGCTCTCTTCCTCAGGCTCTGCTTCTTCGTTCTCCACCCCTGCGCGATGAACTGACTGCAAACCGCTCCTCTTTCAAGGGTGGCTGCACGTCACTGCTAAAATGTATATCATTTATTTGGAGATCAGTCTAAAAGTAACTATTTAAAAAAAAAAAAGAGGGGAAAAAAAGATTCTTCAAAGTTCTTGGCATCCCTGACATACTCTTAACACACAATACCACAGGAGTTACAAAGCATAAATCATCCATAGGAACAGAAACACTTCTCTCTACCTTGTGTCTGCTACTACCTAAACTCTTTGTAATTCTTCAGGCACAGTTGGTACATACATGCAAATTTTAATTAAGGGAAAACTTGGCTGAATACTAGATAAAATTATTTGTGGTACAGTATATTTGAAAAGCAATGCATCATTCTAATAGATTATTCAATGGATATTTGCCACCTTCTATAGAAGTGTTTAGGTAATGCAAAGAAAAGATTAATTGAATAATTTATTTGATGGACAACAGCATTATTCATCAAATACATTATTCAACTAATAGTATTCAACCAGTACTAATTAAAAGCAAAGAAGCGATTGCTTTCAAGTACGACTCATTTGGATCCCAGTTTTGGCTCCATTAAGAACCCAGGCTTCGCAAGGGAACATCTCAATGCGAGCGTAGATGGTGCAGATATTCTTCGTGCCAAAGGAGCCATCTCCTGCATTACAGAGTCCTTGACCAAATATGTATCTGCGTGACTGTGGTAGGATTTGCACCTCTTAATGAACTGCTTGCCTGTGCTGCAGCTGCATTTGAGCATCCTTGACCGTGGAGGTATTTTAGCACATGGAACAGATTAAATGAGTGCATTGAAATTGTAACCTTCAGGGTGGATCCAACTTGCTCACTGCTCTAACAATACTCTTACTTAGGATCTTCCAGATATGAGAAAGGAATAATCTGGCACCTCTGCTACTTGGTTTCCCCAGTGTTTTGCAAACCCTGTTCCACCCCGTGACTAACACCCGTCATGACCTGATAAAGGTACAGCTGTTTCCTCACCCAGCCTGGTGACACGCCATGCCCGTGTCCCACCACGCTGCAGGACCAGCGAGCACTAGAAGCATCCCTTAGCCAAGTTGTCGTGCCATCAGGCATGCACCCAGCAGAGGCTACGCAGCCTGTGCCCTGCGAACGGGACCCCTCTGGGACAAGCCAGAGGAATCACCTGAGCTTCAGACACAGCAGCTTCTTACGCTACATTAGCACAAACATTTTAGTATTTTTTATTTAGCCGGGAATAATGAAGGAGATCAGGCTTTAAGAGCAAAAGGCTGACAACAGAGGAGTCCAGTCCATTGCGGGAAAAGGCAAAGACCATTTCTGCAGTACCAATCCTAGCAGCACACAAGAGTGGAGCCATGCTCATTGTCAGACAGTGGGTCCCCCCCCACAGATGGGAAAACCACCATCGGAATGAAACCAGCTTCATGATCGTGGCAGAAGGAACATTTAACACAGCCTGCAGATGACAAAGAACAAATACCATGCTAGGACTTCATAGACATAATAAACCCTTGTTAAGTTCCTGCCAACCATACTGTGGAAAAGGCAGCCGTAACGGTTCGCAAATAAGGACCCTCTTAAAGTTTAGTAAGCCTTTAAAAATATTTTACTATTTAACCAAAAATGTCTCCCCTGTTTCGAGGGGGTTCTAGGATACTTGCCAGGGAATAAAGTTCAAAACAGTTAAAGAAGAGTTTGGATCACATGACTAAGTATTAACTGAAACTCTTTTGCTAGCTTAATTTACGTTGCTATTTTAAGGAGAGTTTCTTTTAATGATTCAAGACACATTTCCACTCTAATCCCCTACTCCCGTTTGGAAGGAAACAGATGAATGCGATGAAATGCAATGCAGATGATAAATTCATGCCACTCGAAAAGTGGCAAATGACATTTACTGGTCTCTCAGTTCCCATTTCATGATTGATATAGAACTATAAACAAGAAAATAAGTACTGTTAAAAATCTTTCTATACAGTGGCAAGTAGGGTTTTAATGGTGGTTTGCCTGTGCTTATTAACAAGCCATGGCAGTTGCTGCACACTGATCAGTAACCGCATAAGAGCTCAGCCTACTGTAGAAGTCTTGAGTCTATGTACTTTCAATTTTAGAGCATAACCATCATACGCTCCACAAACCAATGAAATTTCTAATAATACAAACCAATGATGTGTTAAATTGAGACACTTCTGGCTTGAATGCCAAAAACTTCACTGTGATTTAAAGGATCCGTGCTTACCTTTCTCTATCAATTTACTGTTAATTTGCTGCTATTGGAGCAATTTACAAAAAGCAAAAAAAAAGGTCATATTTTATTTAATTTCTAATACCAATCCTGGTCATTTCAAACACACACTCAAATGCCACTTATTGTACAAAATGTAATATAGTAATTCAAAAGGAGTAAGAGATGGCATGAGAAGTGCTCCGGGGGAGCAGGCAAAAGGAAATCAGTCTCCAAAATATCTGCGTTTAGAAAGAGGTGGCAATCCTCACTACTCCCCTTAGAAGAGGCAGCAGAGGCATTAACAAAATTCTAGGTCATAAATGTTTGCCTATTTCAACTGTACCAAACATTACATATTTTGTTTCTTATTTATTACATGGTTTTGCTGCCGTGCTGGTTATCATCCTTACAGCAGCCTTCCAGTACCTGAAGGGGCCTACAAGAGAGCTGGAGAAGGACTTTTTACAAGGGCATGGAGCGACAGGACAAGGGGTACTGGCCTTAAACTGGAAAAGGGTAGACTTAGATTAGCTGTGAGAAAGAAATTGTTCACTGTGAGGTTTGTGAGGCCCTGGCCCAGGTTGCCCAGAGAAGCTGTGGCTGCCCCCTCCCTGGCAGTGTTCAAGGCGAGGTTGGATGGAGCTCTGAGCAACCTGGGCTGGTGGAAGATGTCCCTGCCCATGGCAGGGTGTTGGAACGAGATGATCTTTAAGGACCTTTCCAACCCAAACCGTTCTGTGATTCTATGATCATATTGTAGCTTTACAGATAATCTGTATCACACAACATGACAATGTCCTACAAATGTGGGTTTTCCTAAATGTGCCTTCCACCCTGTTTCACCCCAACCCCTCAAGACAGCACCTAACCATTTATTTACGACCCTGTTTGCACTCTCTACCAAAATCAGACACACAGCAAGTTTTTTTTTTTTTCCCTCAGTATCCTGTTCCGACTTTCTACTCAGACAGAAAGATAAATTGTAATGACCTTGCATGAATCATGCTGACGTCACGCAGCCTAGTCCGTGGAATAATGATGAGAGCACTGTTCGATCTCTGTCTCCAGGGGCTCTCTAACAGTCCCTTCAAATCTTTGCCACATCTTTCCCCTCTCCAGCAGGTTTCTGGGGCAAATGGAAAGTCACAGCTTGAAAGAGAATGGAAACTGCTCAGGGTGAATTCAGGCACCTGTTATAAAGAATATTTAAAACTGGCTTTCAGATTATACTATTGCTTAGCCGGGTTAGAGGTGGCCTTCAGCAAACCAGGATAGACCAAAACCACTGCAGTTCTTTTTGCAGCAGTTACACTGCTAAGCAATTCGAGAAATTTCAGGCCTTGCTACTACACAACAGCGGAGCACAGCTCAGGTCAAACTGGTCCCTAGTATAAACTTAGTGAAACACAGCAGCTCTACCAAGTATAGATCCACTCCTCAGAGTTCAAGTACAAGGTTAGAAATTGTTAAGTTAATTGTCCAGCACCAGGACCTGCAGCAAAAGCAGCTGCAACAATTAAATGTTAACCTCACATACCAGGGGAAAGCAGGAAAGATACCCTGCCCAGCAGTACCTCCTGCTGACCTTCAGTTGGCTGGATAACATCATGCTGAGACTACCTTGTTCTGCGCCACATTCAGTGCACAGTGGAGAGAAAGGTTAACCAGACAAAGATCTCAGACCTCATTTGTGAGCAGAAGGTGCTAACCACTCAGGTCGCCTTATGGACACGGTATTTAACAGCCTGCCCTGGAATGCTCTTTGCTCCATCTATCCTTGGTCCAACACCCATCCCCTGCACTGCTGGAAACCCCCTTAAAGCAGCACAGTTTACCTCAAGAAGGTAACTACAGGCACTACGACCCCCAACTCAAGGGGAGCACAGAAGACAGCCTGCGCTGTCAGCAGGTCAGTGTTAAGAGGGTAACATTGAAATGATGAGCAGGACGACTGGAGCTGTTTTTAAACCATTTCTGACCTGTGGTTTATAAAATTAAAGCATAATTTAAGCCAGAAGGGCCATCTAGAGGCCATCTCGTCCTTCCCCCTGCTCAAAGTAGGGCCAGCTTCAAGGTTAGAGCAGGTTGCCCAGCACTGTGCCCAGGGGAGTCTGGAATATCTCCAAGGATGAAGAAGCTACACCTTCTCTAGGCAGCTTGCTCCAATATTTGACCACTTCATTTCGTTCTTAATATCTAATTGGAATTCCCCTTGCTGCAGCTTGAGTCTGTTGCCTCTCTCCTTCTGCTGTGCTCCTCTGAGAACAGCCTGGCTTTGCCTGCTCTCTACCCGGCCACAGGCAGCAGTACACAGCAAGAAGAGCTTTCTCTTACACAGGCTGAACAAAATCCAGCTCTCTGAGCTTTTCCTCCAATGCCACGTACTCTACCTCCCTAAACAACTTAGTGGCCCTTCACTGGACTCCCTCTGGTATGGCCATATGTTTCCTGTACAGGACTATCCAAAACTAGACACCAGTGAGGAAGCATCACTTTGCTGGACCTGCTGGCTGCACTCCCACTAATGCATACAGCCAGAACACCGTTCACTTCCATTTCCAGAGCAGCACACTGATGGCTTGACATTCAGTTTGTCCTCAGGTCCTTTCCTGCAGAGCTGACCCCTGAGGAACCCCCAGAAACCAGTCACTGGCTTCATACCACGATCACAACCCTTCGAGACTAGCAGTCCATTCGATTTTCTACCCACCTTACCATACTCCTATGCAAAATAGATCTGCAGTTTGGAAACAGAGCTCCACCTTGCATCCAAGGGTACTATGGGAGACTGTCAAAAGCCTTGCTTAGTTCAAAGTGAACAACTTTCACTGCTCTCCTTGTCTGGTCCCACGGACTTGTACATGTCCAGGTGACTAAGTGATCCCTAAGCCAATCTTCTTCTACTGTGGGTAGTACTTTAATCCCCCAAACTCTGCCACTAGAAAGGGAGCCAGGGAGACCTGAGAGCAGATCACCCTTGGATGACAATGCTAGCTGCTCTGCTACGCATGCTCCAAGAGTACGTCCTTGTGTGACAGTTTCTTGGGGAAAATGTAAGATCACGTTGGGCCTGATGAGCTCCCTGATTACTAAAGACATAAAACCTGTCTATAGAGATCAAAAATATTGTTGTTTATATTTAAAGAAAAGCACCACCATCCGCTGCCTGCTGAAGAGAAATAAGCACCATGGGATACACACGACCTCAGTTCTTGAAGCAAATCTCTTGAGGACAAGGTAAATTGGTGAAAGCTGTTTGTCACTTAGTTGTGCCTACGCCATGGGAAACGTGGGCCCTGAGGCATGAAGATCCCACATGCTTTTCATCAATACCGTGCCGTTCCTTTGGCAACAGCAAGGCCCATCCCAGTGGGACACTTGGGGAAGGTCGGCTCAGGACCAAGTGGATGCAGTGGGGGAAATCTGAGTAGGAAAAAATACATAACAGGCTCTTAAAACTGAGGTAATTTGTGGCTGTGAATGTCATGGATGAGTTGTGTTTTAGCCAAGCTTACGTGATTTTTCATGAGTTTCAGATGTTCCACAATTTCTGAAGGCTCCCCTGCTCCTTTCAAGAGGAGACACAATTCAGTTCTCTGTGCTGTTTGCTCTTGTGCTTATGCACACCAACCTGTATGTACACACAGAAATGAGCCTCGACAGAACTATGCTTCTCTGCAGCACGCATTCCTTCGTTCTCGTTGACAAACCTGCAATTACCGAAGCATCCATTTCTGAGCAGTTTCTCATCATTTAACACAACGATTGTGCTACCTGTATTGCATTTGTCAACCGCCAAATCTTTTTTTGGTAATACAAAGAAACAGAGGAAAAGCCAAAAACAGTCACCTCCTGAAAAATCTTATCGTACCTACTATCTTCTTATTTGTCTGATTCTTATTGAACACTGACAAATAACTTTGACGTCTTATAGACAGGGAGGTGATGTCGACTGCCTGCTGTAAACCACGATGCAACAGGTTTAACTTCACGCTCTGCCTCCAGATAAACGCTGAGATTTTTCACAAGGTTCAGCTTTTGAGATGTCAATGTTTGTGTTTTGACACACATCACTACAGATGAAAGTTTAGTCACAGATGTGCAAACTCCTAAATGGTTTTAATTATGTTATAAACTACAAAATTCACCACGACAAAAGCTTATTATAAAAATAATATCAATGGAAATGCCGAGGAACAAACTGGTGGTTGCAATACGATTCAACATTTCTTTCGATTTTTTAAAAAACTTAAAACTTCTTTTCATTCCCAAGAAACTTTTCATCCATCGCATACCCCAAAAAATTTCAAAGTGACTTTGAAATAAGATCAGTCACACATATAAAAAAAAATAAAATCTTAACGTTCTTTGAAAGGGGAAAGAAAAGTCCTTATTTCCAATCTCTTTTTTTGTATTATCTTTTTTCTGCCCCCTCTAAAGAAAGCTACCAAGGAACATGGGTGTCTTGCTCGACAGTGATGCCTGTGATGTAGAGAGAGAGAGAGAAAACATCCAGCCCTTAAGCAAAAATGCCCTGATATTTCTCTGAATGCCTTTCACACTGCTTCCATCAAACACATTTCCTCCATTGGAACCAGTAAGTTGCCTTACGACAGGTCTTGCTCCCTGCACACAACCGTCCCGCTGCCCTGGCATCCCTCCGCTCTTCCCACCCCGTTTCTGTAACAGGCTATGAAAGGGAGGCCGGGGACGCTTGGTTATGTGTGTGGGGGTCTGTTCGCTGCTCTGACTTGTTTGAGAAAGGTTCCATGAGACATATTCTCTGATTAAACCATTTTGGAAGCCCTCTGAACTAGTGAGGTACATGAATTGTTTTTGATCTTAATGACTATAAATACAAACTACTTTCTGATTTGCTTTCGCCTTTTACACTGCTGCCTGGTCCTCCTATCCATCACCACTTTCGTCCCGCTGGATACTCTCCTTACCTTGGCAAGCATCTCCTGAGCTCTGCTTCTTCCCTGTCTTTAACATCAGTGTCCACTGATCGCCCCATCTTGTAAATACATCTATGGAGAATTTCAGAAAAATATATGCAAATCTATTTTTTGGACACTTCGCTTGAGTGCTTTCCCTCCACTCATTGTCTTTTGCTTTGCCACCCCTCCCCCTCCCAGTTATCACTCCATCTGTGTGTAAATCAGGTTCAACACTTGCAGTGCAAGCTTCTCTGCATCACAACAGTGCCGAGCTCAATGTTCAGCTTCATGGCATCATCTGGTGACTGCATGTCATCATGGTCTCTCTCAGCAGGATGCAGGACAAGATTAAGATCAGTAGCCTAGCTCATCTATACCCAACACGGCTTGGGCAGCAGTTACTACTCCTGTACTGACCACAGACCCAAGCACAATCTGCATGTGGTAGACCTCACCTGAGTGACCTCCGTCGAGCTGCATTTCCTTTGACCCCATGGACACCACGGCTGTATCCATAACAGCGAACCACGCAGAGCCAACTTCTGCAATGCAACTGGGAACCGTCTGGGCCATTTCCAGTTGGGTCAAGACAAACTTGTACTGGAGGACCATTTACACAACTGAGCACTACTGGGCGTCAGGGACCCTGACCGTGCCCGTTCACAGGCACTGCTTAACCTCATGGTACACAGGCAGCCCGTACCTGCTAACAGAGTGCCACTGCAATGGGGCTGATACAGTCTCTATGGGCAGTCTTTACTGTGAGATTGTTTCTTCCACCACAGGTACCCAATTGCAGCATCACTGGCATTTTCCAAAACGTTAACTCTCCAAATGTTAGCTGCTGTTACATTCTAAACATGCTCTAAATAATACCCATGTTTGCAGAAGTTCGGCTTCATTTACGGACTCTGAAAAGATGATGTGTGGACTTACAGCTGTCTGAAGCGACAGAAAACAAAACCTCGAAACAAACACATCCGTGGATTCTCGTTAGAGCCCCGACAAGTGAAAAGACTGGAGCGCCGGCACATCCGAGGTCAGGGGAGACACAAAGCAAACACCCGTGAGCACCGGGACCATTCAGACCCCTCAGAACAACCACCATGCCGAAGAAGCTAAAGGAGTTTTATTCTAAGCAGCTAAAGACTTATCGCAGTCAGCTCGACAACGTCTTCCTAAGCTGAAGCGACAGAAGGGCAGACAGTTTATGCAGTGTGCAACTGAAGACTAATTCCATGCCCCAAATTCCTCCCCGTAGCCATTTCAATACTTCAAGGGAGCTATTTTGCCAAAGGTATTATGAGAATATTTTTATTTCAATAAAATGGCTACCTTGCCGGAATTAATTCCGACAGATGTTTTAGCAATTACGAAATCACTTAACTAATTATCTCAAATACCTTTTTGGCCATCTCCACTATGATAAACACCTCAAACTAAATTACACTGAGTAAACTGCAGTGGGATTGTACAAAACCTTGGCTTTGGGAGAGACAGGATGGAAGTTAGTGCTTGGCACTTAATGTCATCAGCATTATAACGATTCAGCTAGAGTATATATAATTTTGTTGCTGACCTTACATTATTATATAATTAAGGTAATTTAAGTAATTACTTGCTAAAAAGACTAATTTTGTTCATCAACATAAAGACTCTCAAAGCACAGCAATATGAGGGAATTAGATTCCAATACAGCAGTTTGGGGAGAATTAGAACCTCCAGTGAATAAAGTGAAACCGGAGTAAGCAGCAAAACATTAGAAAGGACAGTAAAAGTTCACGAAACCTGGTTACTACTCTCTGTTCTGTCACAGGTGTCCCCTGAAACTCCCCAGTACTCTAAACATAGTAAGGATTTTTCTTGTCGTGTGCAAAGTATTCACGGTGAGAGTTCCAGTGATAAAATTTAATAAGTAAAGAAGCTAAAATTCTTTCCCAAGCCAGACAAGCAAAAATCTTTCCTTAGAGACGTCTGTAATCAGAGTGACTGTTCTGAAGGCAATTTTGCCTCTCCCCTTCGCAGTAAGATTATCCTAGTAGATCCTAACAAATTAACTGTCTAATTGGGTACACTGAGTATGCAGCAATCTCAGTTATTTCAAGCCATAAACTGACCTGTAAAAATAGCCCACCTCATTCCCGGCCCGTAACGTCATTTTAAACCGCCGAGTTCTTCCTCTGGAGACATGACTTATTCTAAACGATCGTATTCAACACCGGCATCTTTTGCAAACATACAAAGAGCTAAAGGGAAGACTCTGATGTCAAAAGAATGTCACGTTTGAGAAACTCCAAGAAAAGTTGTTTGGATTACTCTCATTTCATTAGTTCTTTTAGAGGTGATAACCTGCTTGTTTATCTGTGTTCAGACACCGTTATAACTTTTTCTGTCTTTAAACTTTGTAAAAAAGAACTTCCCATATCAGAAGATAACTTCTCCAGCTTTAAATGAACAGGTTGTTCCTGATGCTGTCTTGTATTGGATGATGGCATGTACCTGCTTTTATGACAGGAGGAAGATTCTGCTACAAGTAATGAGCACGTTGTTTGCTTAATAACTAAGGAACTGCTTGAGTATATAACTGAGAAGTTAATTATTTGGCAGGCCTATGAAACATGCTAATTAAAATTTTAAGGTAGTCATAAGGACCTACAGAAGTATTTAATAGAAGAAGCTATACTCGAAGAGACTATTTTAGTACTTCATGCAAGTGTGCCACATTAATAATACAAACTTTCAAAGTACTTTATCTATAAAGCCAGGAGACTTTGATATATACAACCTATATTTTTAATGCAAGTGAAAGAACTTCCAAGCACTCTTAAGAACGTCAAGCTCAAGAATTTATGGGCCTGCAATGATATCGTGAAGAATACAGGTTTTCAAAACAAAATCTCGAAGGCATTGCAGAACCTGATGTATTAAGGATGGAAAACTACTGCCCAATTCAAAAACCTCCCTGCAAGCAGAGAAGCTCACCACTGACCATATATATAAGAGACAAAGCAAAAGCAGGATCCCCAAATTGCCCCCAAAGAATCCAACAGCATTTTGGAAACAAGCTGCCACCCAGATTCAAACATGAAGAAATGATGGCACCTGCAGAGGTTTACTTGTTACTGATGTTGCTGTTATTTGAACACTGAAATGTTGCTGTAACTTGAGTTTTATTAAAAGCTCATTGCATTAAACCCCCAACAGCTAGACAATGTAAGCCGACTATGGAAAGACTGAGTCTATGAGGGATTTAACTTGAATTTAAGATGCTTAATTTTCATTAAACTTTCTGTCTCAAATTGTTCTTTAAACAAACTGGAGGTTAAATGACATTGAGATCTTAAGTGAATACTTTCAGAGCTGCTTCATCAAGTAATTGAATCAAAGCTGTCCTCCAGTTACAAAGCTTCCTGGGATTTACTGTGTCTTCTTTCAAAACACTTTCAGTTTTGATAGGTCAAAAAAAAGAGTCACCTTTCTAAATAGAGTTGTCATTAGCACTAGCTGGATTATCTATGATAATTATCTATGCTCCACCTCAGGATTTAANACACTTGCCTCCATAATAAAAGTAGGTATGATTTGCATGGATGCTGCAGTATGCATCTTCCCCAGGCAATAACGGAACTAATGTGGAGTTTTGTTGCTTATTTTTTGACACAATTTTTTATATGAAGAAACTAAAATATGGATTTGTGATTAATAACTTCCATTTCCTTTGTTTGCTTACTTTTGTCAGGTTTTCCTCCAGGGTATGGTGAGAATCTTTACAGCATGACACTAACAGGACCGTCACGTCCCTGAAATTGCATCGCATAAACAATTACACGTAATTCAGTTCATGGTTTCCTCAGAGGCTTCCTCAAAGGCTACATTATTTGATTCCTGACTCATATTTTCTCCTTCATTATTTACCAACACCAAAAAGGATAAGAGGAGACTCCATCAAAGCCTAATGCTACACTACAATGGGAAAAACCTCATTCTTTAACATACTGGGCAAAGACTAATGGGAGATGTAGAAGGGTACCCTCAGATGGGAAATAAGGAGAAGGTTTTGACATTAGCTAACTGCTGGAATTTACTGTCAAGGAACAAGGCAGATTGCCCATCATGAATCAAACTAAGGATGAAGGGGATTTTCAAGCCATGTTCTTACTCCATCATAAAGCATGGGATCTGTTGCAGGATCACGGGGTGAACCTCTATGGCCTTTCAAAAGGTAATCACAGGCATCATCTGCAACTCTACGACTATATGGCCCAAAAAAATCTCTTATATGTTGACCAAAGTGGTTATGCAGAAATAAAATGTGTCACTTTTAAAAGAAAGGCTACAGAGATATTAACTGTTAAAAGGAAAGCAACAAACTACCAATAACCAGCATTGACTGACTTCAAGAGGGTTCATCTCCAAGTGCTTTTAACTGGAAAAAATGGTGGATGAGTTTGGCTTCAGGCTAATAAAGTACAGTGGAAAGCTGTGACAGGTCTGAGGAGTAAAAAGCCTGCAAAGCTGTATTTTAGCAATGGAATACTGAGGGATGAACTGCTGCTGTGGAAATGGGACCTTTTCCTATCACACCCAAATAATTATGTGAAATAGAGCTCTTTTTCCATAAGCTAGAGAAGAAAATGTATTTGTTTTTATTGTGTGCTTGCGAAATAGCACTCCTCGTGCATTTTCCTGGGTATCAGCGTCATCAGCTCAGGACCACGCAAACCTCCCAGAACCTGTCCAAAACTTCTAGCCCTTTCACGCACGAATGCAGAACTCCAGTCGTCTGAGAAATACAGCTAGGTCTTATGGCCCTGCGCTTCACGTCAGCCCTCTACAAACAATTTCATACCAGTAAACAATAGACAGTATTAAAGATAACAATGAAAAACTTCTGTAAACCCACAAGCCATCTAGGTTTTCAATGTGAGAGTATTAATGCACTCATCATTCTTCGGAATTGAGCCACTTCTACAAGAAGTTCAGCAATGAAGTACAGTAAGCAGGATGAAATATTTTCAGTCATGAAATATCTCCATTGCACCTTACAACGTGGGAATCTGCTACATGAAAAATGTCATTTCTAGGGGTAAAGTTAAATAATGTGACAACATGAGAAAATGATTGTTGTAAAATATTTACTCCCATCCCTGAGCAAGGAAGCTCTTGCTGTCCTTGGTGGGGATAAATTTGATAACCACTGTAACAGGTCATGTGAACAAAAGGTGGATCATCATCTCCACCAGGGTGAAGAAGCAATCGTCATGACACACAGCCAGCATGTCTGCTGATGCTGATTTTTTCAGCTAAATCTGTGTTCTCCAATTGACTTGCAGCTTCCTTACTTCTGGAGCTACGAGCATCCTCTCTATGGCTTCAAGGCTGTTTCCTGAATTTGTCCTTTTTATAATATTAGTCTAGTAAGACTGGCATGAAATAAAACCCTGACAAGCAATCAAAGAAGAAGTTATTTTCTAAAGCGGTTTCTCTAGAGAATCGGGTCAAAAGCCCACTTCTAGCCTTGAACATTTGGAAGAAATGAAAGCAAGCTTTGTTTTAGAAGCTTAGATGTCTACACACAAAGTTGATAATTGTTTTCTCTTTTTTTCTGTTTATCACTTTTGAAGAAAGTCAGTCTGAGACCTGGGATGCATCAAAGAAAAATGTGTCTTTGGATGAGCTTTGTTTGATGGCAAGAGCTTTTCCTTATTAAGTCATCAAAACAGCCTGGAGTGAGAAGGCAGCAAAAGCCTTCTGGAAAAAGAGCACCGAGCATCACTGAGGACAATCACAGGGCACAGAAACTCGACAGCTTTTATGTTCTTTCTTTTCATGTGCACAGAGCTAGGGAGTGAGATGTCACATGTGTGAAGAGCCAAGGTGTCTGATCCAAAACTCATCAAGTCAATATAAACATGCCCTTTGACTTCAAATGAGCTTTTGATAAGCCCTCAAAGATTTTAGCACTAATGAGTCAGAGCTTTTCCAACATCACTTGGATAATCTTCCAGGTGGGGGTGGTGGAGGGCGATTTCAAAAGCAGATCTGAGCTCTGTGTATTGGTTGTGATCCATCAGAGAAGATGCTTTCTTTGGTCAGGCAGGGACTGTTTCTCTTGTACTCTCCATTCTGGTGCAAAGTCTTTTGCAGGAGTACCAGCACATATTCACCAACCAACCTTCTTGCTCCTGCAACAATCTAGGACACTGATGATGTGCTTCTGTGTTACCACATGGTTTATGGCTTCTGTTCCATTTCAGAAAAGGCACCTACCGCCTCTCTGGGCAACCTGTTCCAGTGTTTCACCACCCTCATTGTTCCTTATATCTAGTACAAATCCATCCTTGTTTAGTTTAAAACGTTACCCCTCATTCTGTTGCAACAGGTCCTGCTAAAAAGTTTGTCCCCATCTTGCTTATAAGTCCCCTGTAAGTATTGAAAGGCCACCATAAGGTCTCCCCGCAGCCTTCTCTTCCCCAGGCTGAACAGCCCCAGCTCTCCCAGCCTTTCCTCACAGCAGAGGGGTTCCAGCCCTCGGATCATTGCTGGGGCCTCCTCTGGCCCCGCTCCAACAGCTCCAGGTCTGTCCTGTGCTGAGGGCTCCAGAGCTGGACGCAGGACTCCCAGGGG
>Ga0065711_1005113_pt1 | contig 22636 bp, 18 predicted proteins | sample Hoacrofraction12_FD_59098 | JGI IMG/M metagenome (GOLD analysis project Ga0065711, IMG submission 59098) | Hoatzin crop microbial communities from Cojedes, Venezuela - Epithelial fraction 12 v2 (version 2) | ecosystem: Host-associated > Birds > Digestive system > Esophagus > Crop | place... | reverse complement strand
ATGGTCCACATGTCCCATCACCGTAACGATCGGGGCTCTCGGCACGAGGTCGTTCTCATCGTCCTCCTCCTCGCTGACAGCCTCTGACACCTCCGCGCTAACGTATTCCGTCTTGAAACCGAACTCGTCGGCCACGATGTTGATGGTCTCGGCGTCCAAACGCTGGTTTATCGACACCATGATGCCGAGGTTCATACAGGTTCCGATGACCTGGTTTACCGGCACGTTCATCATTGTGGCGAGCTCACTGACGGTAACGAACTCGGTGAGTTTGAGCACTTTGCTCTCTGCCATCTCCTCCTTGAGCTCCTCGTTGTGGCGTTCCTGCGCGGCGTCGCGCTTCTCCTTACGGTATTTTGCTCCTTTCTTGTTCTGGCCTTTATTAGTGAGGCGTGCGAGCGTCTCTTTTACCTGCCTTGCCACATCCTCCTCGTTTACCTCGAGCTGGCGCTGCGGTTTTTTCTTCTTTTTGTTTTTCTTTCCGGAAGACGCCTGTTCTTTATTGGCCTGTGCCACAGCCGCCTTGATATCCACGCGGTCTTTATTTATGCGCTGGCGTTTCTTGCGGTCGCCTCCTCCCTGCTGTTGCATCTTAGCCTCGCGCTCCTTGCGCTTCTCCTCTTTAGACTTTTTCTTCGGACGAGTGCTTTGGTTGAGCGAGTCGAGGTCGATTTTTCCGAGCACCTTGATTGTGGGCGCCTGGGGTATGACGGTAGGGATATGCGATGAAGGCTTTGGCTCTTCCTCCTGTTTTGGCTGCTGGCTTGGCTTCTGTTGCTGCCAGGGTTTAGGCTGCTGACCTCCCTTATTCTGGTTGGCGGAGCCTTGCTGGTTGCCTTTCTGCTGGTTGAAACCACCTTTTTGTGCGGAAGGATTTTCATTCCTTGCCTTTCCATCGGGGCGGTTTACCGGCTTTTGGTTATTCTGCTGTATGTCCTGACGTGGCTGCTGACCGCCTTGTCTCATGCTCTCAGGCTGACTGTGAGATGGTTGTGCGGCAGGTTGCGGCTGGGTTGCAGCAGGTTGCTGTGTAGTGTTCTGGTTTTCTCCAACCTTATCGCTGTCAGCCTCGATTTTATCGGCATGAGCGTCTGTTTTGCTTTCAGTCTCCGCATTAGCCTGTGGCATCTTCGGCTCTGGTTTTGCCACATTCTCTGCCGGTTTTTCCGGAGCCACGGGTTGCTGCACTGCTGCCGCCGGCTTATCGCCCGTTGTGGTGTCAGCTTTTTTGCCGTTTTCACCGGTCGGAGCAGACACTTCCACCTGTGGAGCTTGATATTCCACTTTCTTCTCCTCCGCCGGTTTTGAGGGAGCGGGGGCCTGGGCTGCCGGGGTCTGCGGTGCACTTTGGGTTATCGCCGGTGCCACAGTCTCTTTCTGTGCCGGTGCCGACTCACTGTCCTTGGTTCCTGTAACTTTCTCGAATATCTTCTTGCCGAAGCCTTTGAGGGCTCCGAGCGGGGAGGAAGACTTTTCTTCGGTAGCAGCCTCTTTCTCCTTTTTCTTGTCAGCTTTCTTTCCGAAGAGCTGTTCAGCTTTACTTTTCTGCTTCTTGTCGTCGTTGAAATTGTTGAGCAGCGCATCGTATTGTTCCTGAGAGAGTTTGCTGTTGGCAGTGATGTCCGCGTCGGCAGCCACCAGGTTTTTCTTTCTCAGGAATTCGATAGCCGTTTGCTCTCCAATATTCAGTTCTCTTATTAATTGATTTAATCTCATCTATTCCCTCCTATAATTAATTATTTTCAAATTCCGCCTTGAGTATTCTCAGCACGTTGTCAACAGTCTCCTCTTCGAGGTCAGCTTTTTCGACAAGCATCGAGTAGGGTGCGTTGATAACCTCTTTTGCTGTTACAAGTCCAATACCTTTGATTGCATCGATAACCCACTGGTCGATTTCATCTGAGAAGTCATCGAGCATCACATCCTCTTCTGGTTTGTCTTTCGTGTCGCGTATCACGTCGATGGTGTAATCGGTGAGCATGGACGCGAGTTTGATGTTCAATCCTTGTCTTCCGATAGCCAATGACACCTCCTCGGGGTTGAGATACACGTTGGCATGTTTGTTTTCCTCATCCAGCTCAATGCGGTTCACCTGTGCCGGAGCGAGTGCCCTGGAGATGAAGAGCTTGGTGTTGGCGGAATAGTTGATTACGTCGATGTTCTCGTTGCAGAGTTCTCTTACGATGCCGTGCACGCGGCTTCCTTTCACTCCCACGCAGGCTCCCACGGGGTCGATGCGCTCATCGTAGCTTTCCACAGCCACCTTGGCCCTCTCTCCGGGCATACGAGCTATTTTCCTGATGGTGATGAGTCCGTCGGCGATTTCCGGCACCTCTGCCTCGAGGAGTCTTTCGAGGAAGACGGGTGATGTGCGGCTCAGGAAGATGCGCGGGTTGTTGTTCTCGTTGTCCACCCTGAGCACCACGCAGCGTATGGTCTCGCCTTTGCGGTACTTGTCGGAGGGTATCTGCTCTGACTTCGGCAGGTGGAGCTCATTGCCCTCATCGTCCACGAGCAGGGCCTCTTTTTTCCATGTCTGATACACCTCGGCGCTGATTACTTGTCCCTCTTTGTCTTTGTACTTGTTGTAGAGGCTGTCGTGCTCGAGCTCGAGGATTTTAGAGGCAAGTGTCTGGCGCAGCACGAGGATGGCACGGCGTCCGAAGTTCTCAAACTCCACCTTTTCCGACACTTCCTCGCCCACCTCATAGTCGGACTCGATTTTCTGCGCGTCGGTGAGGGAGATTTCCTTGTTGGGGTCGGTAACCTCACCGTCGGCAACCACGATACGGTTGCGGTGAATCTCGCAGTCGCCCTTGTCGGGGTTCACGATGACGTCGAAATTCTCATCGCTGCCGTAGATTTTTGCTATTACATTGCGGAAGCTTTCTTCCAGCACACTGATTAAAGTGGTACGGTCGATATTCTTCATCTCCTTGAATTCCTTGAAGGTATCAATCATACGCGGTCTTTCTTCTGTCTTTGTCTTGGCCATTGTATTCTTATTTTAAAATTTTTATTTACACCTTATATATAATATAAAGACGTACTTGCTCAAAGTATTACACCTTGAGCAAGTACTTGACGTATTTCACTTCGTTCATATTTAACGTGAGGTCGATTTCTTCGTTATGCGGTCGTTTGTCGCCCTCATTCTTTACCTTTTGTATAGTGGTGACGGTGAATTCGGGCTCATTGACGCTTTTGAGCACTCCTTTGATTTTTTTGCCTTCGGGTGTGAGCACTTCCACGTCGTCGCCTACGTGGTTGATGTATTGCTGCGGCACTTTGAAAGGCTGTCCGAGGCCGGCGCTTCCCACTTCGAGCTCATAGTCTTCCTCATCCCTATTAAGATGGTCTTCGATGAATTTACTCAGCTCCACGCAGTCGTCGATCCACACTCCGTCGGCATGGTCTATTTCCACCACGATTTTGTCGTCGGCACTCACGCTGACGTCAACGAGGAAGTAGTCGTTATCCTTCAACCATTCCTCCACAAGGTTTTGCACTACTTTTTTGTCAATCATAACTTGTCATTTAAAATAAGAATGAGAGGCTTCGGAAAGCCCCTCATTCCACTGAACGGCTGCAAAGGTACAAACTTTTTTCCATTCTGCAAAATATTTTCCACATTATTTTATAAAAATCGCATATTATTTCGTTTTTCACCCTCCCCACCCCTCCTTCCGCCTCACTTTTTCGCACATTCTTCGCACTTTGTGCAATTTCTCTCACCACTGGTGAGGGTTTTAGAGGGCATTGTCCAGCCAGAAATTGGACAAATGCCGGAGAATCTTAAACTCATCACCTATTTTCGACAAAAAAGTTGCGAAGTAATCAAAAAATGATTACCTTTGCACCAATATGTCGATATATAGCAATAAAGGACAGAATTGAACAACAAGAATTAAGCGGGCGGAGCACTTTCTAAAAAAAGATGTTAAGAGAGGCAATTGCACGAGATTTACTCTCCTTTCAATCGTTTGATTTCCTTGTCAAAGTCAGAAATGATGGATTGCGTCTTGTTGAAGATGTCATATTCATATTCTGCCTTGGCATCAGCTTCCGCCTTTGAAACTTTCCCTTTATCTGGTAAGATTCGATACTGGTTGAATGTAAGGAAGGCATCCACGCGCACCCGTTCCAAAAGTTCGCGGAAATAATCCTTTCCAAATACACGTTCGCCTTGTTTGAGTCGGTCATCGTCAAGTACAAATCCCTTGCGGATGTATTCGTTGAGAATCTTTGTCGCCCATTGACGGAATCGGGTTGCCTTGGTGGAGTTCACGCGATAACCCACGGAAATAATCGCATCGAGGTTGTAGAATTTGCTCTCCTTGGTTTGTGTTTTCCCCTCCATAGCACCATGTTGAGTGGTTGTTGCAAAAAATGCAACAACCACTTTCTCGTCAAGTTCTCCACACTTGAAAATATTTGACAGGTGCCTTGATATGACGCTTTTGTCAACACCGAAGAGTACAGTCATGGCCTTTTGCGTCATCCAAATGGTTTCATCCTTGACTAGCACCTGCACTCGACCGTCTCCTTCGGGCGTATTATATAGTAGAAATTGTATTTCGTTGCTCATTGTTTTGCCTTTTTCGTGAACACTATTCTTCATTATACACCGCCAAACCATATATCAACAGCAGATTTCTGCACGAGATTTTTGCGTATTTACGCAATTTTATCAACTGATATGGGTTGCTTCGTCTTCTCAACTGGCTGAAGATTGCAACTAAAGAACGCGAAATCAAAAGGTCTTGTTCTATTTGGTCGTATGAAGACCATGGGACAATCTTGCCCCAAGATAAGATATCTTCTCTGTTAATCATATATCATCAGGTTGTATTTCTGTGTTAATAAATAGTTTCCATTTAATGTCTCTTTGTGTAGTAACTGGTGGATGCATCTTGCTTAACTGCCGAAACCTTATGGCTTTAGGTCTTTGCTTAAGAAAAGCGTAAAGAACTTCTGCTTGTTCTTTTTGGTCTATAATCACATCCAGGATATAACCGAGTCTTTGTATCGTTGTGATATTAATATATTCAAGAATATCATCTGAAATCTTTGTGAAATCAGTAACCTCGCATAGCTCGATTAGGATTGTCGATACATTCGATAATCCTCCTGCGACCCTTTCGTGCTGGACAAGGTCTAAAGCGGTGAGTTCTGGATTGGAGAATAAAATCTCGCTTGTCTCAGAATTCTTTTTATCAATATACTTTTGAGGTATCCGCTCTACGTAAATCCAATTAATAAGGTTCGATTTACTTTTCGTTTCTTTTATCTTTGGTGGAATAGTAGTGACGCAATACCGTTGAGGTCGTTGATGTGCTGCGCCATGAAGCTCAGCCGCACTATAAAGGCTGATATAGTATGGCTTATTGAGAAATTTCATCAACTGGTTGATATAATAGTATGGTGGTACCACACCCTTTAGCTTGTAGTGAGGAGGCACAATAACATAGAAGCTTCTGTATGGCGACACGATGTTCCCGGCACGATTTTGCCGATACAAGTTATTTTTGATAACTTGCATACTTTTATTAGGGAAAGCCTCTTTTAACATCTTGTTTGAGAAAGTGCTCCGTCCACTTAATTCTTGTTGCTCAATCCAGTCTTTTATTACCATATACCGACATTTTGGTGCAAAGGTAATCAATTTTTGATTACTTCGCAACTTTTTTGTCGAAAATATATAGATTTTCTGCTAAAAAATTCTGAAATGGAGCCTTTTTTATAAATAATGTCGGATTTTTAGTAACCGTTCGTTATTCTTCTTCGCGAACTTGTTGGAATTTCCGACAGGTTGCCTCTGTAAGGTGATGAGTATAAGAATCTCCGGCATTTGTCCAATTTTTGGCTGGACAATTTACGAGCTCAGTAATTATGCAGTTTCCGACTGCACAAATTCTTTTGTCGTTGATTATAACAACAAATCCTTATTCACGATATTTTTGCGTAAATACGCAATTTTGTCAAATGACAACTGGTGGACGAACAATATGATAACTGATTGAAAATATTTTTAGAAAAAAGGCATATTTTGCTTCGAAAAGGACTGAGATAATATTTTTTTTATTAATTTTGCAGCGGAATCGGAAAGCATAACGATAAGCGACAAATAAAAAACCGCAGAAAGCCAAAGGTATGAGTCAAAAAGAAGCAATCAAACTGTTTGAAGACAGAGAACTGAGCATCACTCAAGCCATGGCAGATTATAAACGTTTGGGATATTCAGACAGTTACAACATTAATAAAAATTAATAAAATTCAAATAATTATGGCAAAAGGACACGAATGCCCACACTGTGGCTACTACATGTATGCAATCACCGAAGATGAACAACCCCGCGGCACCTGGGTTGTTTACCAATGCCGTGCCTGCGGCTTCAAGCTAAAAACCTTCGAGAAACGATAACTCCACTCTCAAATCAATCCCTCATGATATTTTTCCTAAAAAACTCAAGAGGGATAAAATTTGAAATACGTTGATTTTCAGTGGTGAAAGAGTACCTTTGAAATCAGTTGGTTAGTGACTCTAACCAACTGAAATTAATCATAATCGAAGGAGATATTCGAGATAACCAAAATTTGTTTTGATTTAGATATGGGCATTGAAATTTACTCACTTTTGCCCATATCTCGTTATTTTTATGAGTTGTGGGCAAAACTTTTCCAATTTGTTTGCCCACATCTTGCTATTTTTGTGAGTTATGGGCAAAATTTATTCTATTTTATTTGCCCATATCGAACATTTTGCGTAACTTTGCACCAAAATTCCACTGAGTTATGAATAAAATCATCGCACGCAACCAAGAGATTGACACGCTGGAACGGAAATACCGCTCAGGTAAGTCGGAGTTTGTCATTGTATATGGCAGACGGCGTATCGGCAAGACTTTCCTTGTGAACAATGTATTTGCCGAAAGGTTCACTTTCACCTACGTAGGTGCCAGGAAACAGAAGCAAGACAAGCAACTACAGAGGTTTGCCGCCCAACTGAAGCTCTATAGCGGTTCTCCGTATGCACCAGCCTTGAAAAGTTGGGAACAGGCCTTTAATGAGCTTCGCACATTGATAGAGTGCAAGCCAAAGGATGAGCGCAAGGTGATTTTCTTTGATGAGATGCCGTGGATAGACACCCGGCAAAGTCAATTCGTGGAGGCACTGGAGTATTTCTGGAACGCATGGGCGGCACAGCGTACAGACATCCTGTTCATCGCCTGCGGTTCGGCAACTTCATGGATGGTGAACAAACTCATCAAAAATCAGGGAGGGTTGCACAACCGTATCACGGAACGGATATATCTTCGCCCGTTCCGACTCGGGGAATGTGAGGAATTTCTACATGCCAACGGCTGCAATTGGGACAGGTACACTATCCTGCAAAGCTACATGGCGATGGGTGGTGTGCCTTACTATATGACGCTGCTCAATCCAGAACAGAGCCTGGCCCAGAACATCGACCGCCTCTTCTTTGCCAAAAATGCACCCATGCGAGAGGAGTTTGACGAACTTTTCAATGCCCTGTTCAATCAGGCCGACAAATACATCAGCGTGGTCAGTGCTCTTGCCGGAAAGAAAGAGGGGATGCTGAGAGCAGAGATTATGGAGAAAACCAAAATGTCGGGGGGAAGTCTGAGCAAAATCCTGGATAACCTTGAACGGTGTGACTTTATTGATAAATATGCTCAGTTTAATGCTTCCGTGCGTAACACGCTCTACAGAATCAGCGACCCCTACACGCTCTTCTATTTCAAGTTCCTGCATAATAAGAATACCAAAGATGAAAACTGGTGGACGAACAATATGAATACTCATTCGGTAGAGGCCTGGCAGGGATTCAGTTTCGAGACCATCTGCATGACACACCTTGACCAGATTAAGCAAAAACTCGGCATCAGCGGAATAGCAACGACAACCTGCAGTTGGCGGAAACTGGGCGACGAGAACGAGAAAGGAACGCAGATAGACTTGGTGATAGACAGGATTGACAGGGTTATCAATCTGTGCGAAATGAAGTTCTCGAAGGCACCATACAATATCACCAAAGCCTACGAAGAGCAACTTCGGGAAAGGATGAGCATATTCAAAGCAGACACCAAGACGCGGAAAAGTTTGGCAACGACGATGGTCACAACCTTTGGAGTTGTGCGTGGCATCCATTCAGGTGTCGTACAAAACGAGGTTCTAATGGAAGACTTGTTCAGAAACAATTAAAGGAACGATAGATTCAGATGGGCTTTCAAACCGTGACGGTTTGTCACGCTTTCATTCTTCAACTGACTACAATTTGTAGCCTGTTGGAATCGAAATAACCCATATCAGTTGGCAAAATTGCGTAAATACGCAAAAATCTCGTGCAGAAGTGTATTGTTTCTATTATCAATGACAAAAAAGGAGGGAATGAGTTGACTACAATTTGTAGTCAACTGAATAACAGCCGGGAAATATTTTTAGAAAAATGAAGATTTTGCTCCGAAAAATGCGAGGGTTATATTTTTTTTATTAATTTTGCAGCGGAATCGACAGAGATTAACAAAAGTAATAAGATATGGAACCGAAAATAGGAGAAAGAATGAAAGTATCACCCGATTTGACAGGATTGGATGATTGGGTGGAAGGAGAAGTGATAGAAGTGGAACACAATCCATTTCAAGGTCTTGTTATTGCCATCAAGGATAAAATCGGAAGAATCTTCTTTGGCAAAAGTCAATATTTTTTAGTAGCTTAAAAAACTTGTATGTTTGCCATTGCCTTCGATTTTGCCGGAAGGTTTCACTGTGGAAACGCTATTGGGAAAACACACATCTAAACCGCGCAACGGAAATATTGCCAATGCTTTCTATAAGGCAGGTTTCATAGAGTCGTGGGGACGTGGCATCAATAAGATACGTGAAGGATTCACATCCAAAGGCTTTGCGGCTCCTGAGATACAAACAGAAATGGGCGGCGTGTCAATTATCATTTACCGAACAAGTTCACAAAAGAGTTCACAAAAGAGTTCACAAAAGAGTTCACAAAAGAGTTCACAAAAGAGTTCACAAAAGAGTTCACAAAAGAGTTCACAAAAGAGTTCTCAAACAGGTTCTCAAAGTTCTCAAACAGGTTCTCAAAGTTCTCAAACTAGTTCACAAAAGAAGTCCACAAAAGAGTCCACAACCAGGGTTACAGATAGATGCTAAAATTGTAGAACTCATAACAAACAATCCACACATAACACAACTCTCTATTGCCAACGAATTGGGAATAAGTAGAAAATATGTGATAAAAAGAATTGAAGTATTGAAAGAAAACGGGCAAATAAAGCGCATCGGCGGTAGAAAAAATGGTCAATGGCAAGTAGTTCTTGTAGATTCGGATGATTAACAAGAGATTTTATTGATTTACTAATTGTTTCCACAAGTACAACTCCTCGCCAATCTCGCAATACAGCTATGGAACGTAATCGCTATGTGGCCAGCCGCTTAATAGTCGCCAGGAATGCCCTGCCCCTCCTTTACAGCGAGTGGGATGCCCGGCGCGCCGTTGTATCCGACCACCAATAGCACGTCTTTGTCGCCGCGATTTTCACCGTGATGCCACGTGTTTACTGTCTCCACGATGATTTGGCCGGGTTCAAACGTCATTTCATCGCCTGCATCCGACACCACAGTCAGTTCTCCTTCTATCAGGAAGCCATAGCTCATAATGGGGTGGAAGTGGCGGTCCATGACAGAGTGGGCAGGTATCCTATAGAGCAGACAAGTGAGTTGAGTGGTGTCGCACTGCGGATATTTGGGCAGCATAGCGCCGTCCCAGCTCTGATAAGTCTGCAACAACTCAAACGCCATGGCAGATGCAGCAGTACTTTCAGTTCTTGTAACTGCGGATTTAGCATATACGGAATAGTCGCCGGGATTGCCTTCGCCCTCCTTCACAGCAAGCGGAATGCCTGGTATGCCGTTGTATCCAACCACCAAAAGCGCCTCTTCGTCGCCGCGATTTTCACCATAATGCCACGTATTTACAGTTTCCACGATGGCCTCTCCGGTCTTAAACGTCATCTCTTTGCCGCCATCAGCCACCACGGTGAGCTCTCCTCTCAACATATATCCGTAGCTCATTATAGGGTGGAAATGTCTGGTCATCTTCGTATGTGCTGGTATCTGATAGAGAAGGAAAGAGAGTTGAGTAGTGTCGCTCTGCGGATATTTGGGCAGCATTGTGCCATCCCAACTCTGACAGGTCTGCTTCAGCGTAGTTACTGTTATCTCTTGTTTGTTGTTTCCATCGCCGTCATCATTACTTGAGCAAGATGCGAAGCTTACGAACACGTTTGCGGCCACGAAAGCGGCAAGAAAAATGTGCTTTAAATTAATATTCATAATACATTTTAGTTTTTAATCCACTTAGTAAAAGAAAAAGGAGTTGCGATTTCCCGTAACTCCCTGTTTTCTATGCGCTCCAGGATGGGCTTGAACCAACGACCCCCTGATTAACAGTCAGGTGCTCTAACCAACTGAGCTACTGAAGCAAAATGTTATGCTTTTCGGCTGACCTTGAGCGGCTCATTTCCGAATTGCGAGTGCAAAGGTACGGCAAAAAAATGAAACGACAAAATTTTTTGCCACTTTTTTTCAATTTTCTGCCATTTTTTTTGCATTTTAGCCATTTTTCGCCCTTTTTTCAGCGATAATTCGAAAAAAATACCTACTTTTGCACTCGGATAGAGGATTTCTATGCAGAAAAAGCAAAAGCACACAAGATTCTCATAAAATTCTCACTATTTAGTTATTTTTTTTATCAAAAATGTTTGATATTTCAACTTTAAAGTGTAACTTTGCAGCGGAAAATGATAAATGAAGATACAGTAAAAAGATTTCTGGAACAGCTTAAAGCTAAAATCAGAATATATGGCATTCTGTTTAGAGATGACAGAGGAAAAAATCAGCTGACACTCTCAAAACTGGAGATAGCACCTCAATACAGAGTTTCTGTTATAGAGAATCTGACAGTTGAAGACTATTCGGAGGGTCCATTACAAGACACTCTTAACTCATTAGGAGATTTATGGGTTTTTGGAAAAGAAATAAAGAAAGAAGAAATATATATAAAGGTAACGGTCTCGATGCAAGGGGATACCCCTGTATGCATATCTTTTCACATAGCAGAGCATAAAATGAATTATCCATTTAAAAAAAGGTAATATGAAAAGTCCTATAACAGGTAAAGAAATGGTTCTCCGCCACGAAAACAGAGAATTGGTTTTCAGAAAAGAAAATTTCAAATACGTTCATCAGTTCTATGAATGTACTGATTCGGGTGAGCGTTTCACGGACACAAAACTCGATGAGGCAAATATTTTTCAAGTATATAATCAGTACAGAGCAAAATATGGTATTCCGTTCCCTGACGAGATTAAAGAAATAAGAAAGCAGTATGGATTATCTGCTTCTAAAATGTCAAGTATTCTGGGATTCGGAGATAATCAGTATCGACTTTATGAAAACGGGGATATGCCCAGTGAGGCAAATGGTAAGATTATAATGTCGATTAAAAACCCGTATGTCTTTGAGACTTTCATTCTTAATTCTCAAAATCAAATCTCCACTGAAGAAATGGAAAAAATTATGGAAAGAATATCCGACTTAAAGTTGAAATACAACGAAAACGATAAGCGGAAAGTACTTTTCCATGGGCTTAGACGAGATATTTTTAATGGATTCGCAGAACAGAGGATAGGCAAACTTAAAAATATTTTGCTTTTCTTCTTGGAGGGAACAGACGGTGTCTTTCAGACGAAAATGAACAAACTTCTGTTTTATGCCGATTTCTTGTGTTATAAAAGAACAGGAAGAGGCATATCTGGATTATCCTATAAAGCAATTCAACGAGGGCCAGTACCACAAAGATGGGATCGTATATATAGTTTCTATGATGATATACAACAAGAGATTGTTATATTTCCTAATGGAATAGAAGGTTGCAAGATAATAACAAGCCTGTCTCCAGACAAACAAAGTTTTACTGACTATGAGTTGGAAGTCTTAAGAGACGTAAAACAAAGATTTATCAGTGAGTCCTCCAATTCTATTTCAGAATTAAGTCATAGTGAGAATGCTTGGTCGCAATATGAAGGAACCAATCAATTAATTAGTTTTAATCTGGCCTTTGAGTTAAAGGCAATATAATAATGACAATGAATAAAATTTGCAAACAAATTTTTGCTGCCCTTTTCGCAGCAATGCCCCTTATTGTGATGGCACAGGCAAAAGAGACGAAGAATCATAATTTCGAGGTGATGAAAAACTTAGAGATTATGAATACGGTGTATAAGAACCTCGATATGATGTATGTCGATACCCTCGACCCCAAAGAGACTATCGGAACCGGCATCAACGCGATGCTTAAAAGCCTCGACCCCTACACCGAGTACTACCCGGAGACAAAAGAGCTGAAAACAATGCTCACAGGGCAGTATGCAGGCATCGGGGCAATGATACACTACCACCCGAGACTCAAAAGAGTGGTCATCGACGAGCCTTACGCCAACACCCCCTCGCAAAAGGCAGGACTGCGCAAGGGCGACATCATCATCGCCATCGACGACTCGTCGATGATTGACAAGACTGTGTCGCAAGTGAGCAGCAAACTCCGCGGCGACGCCGGCACCAGCTTCGTGCTCACCTACCAAAGACCCTCGACAGGGAAAAAGACGAAAGTGAAAATCACCCGACAGGCGATAACAATGCCGTCGGTGCCATACTACGGCATAAAAAACAACATCGGATACATCAATTTCAACAGCTTCACCGAGGACTGCAGCAAACAACTGCGACAGGCGTTCACAGAGATGAAGAAACAAGGCATCGAAGGACTGATTCTCGACTTGCGCAACAATGGCGGCGGACAGCTCACCGAGGCCGTGAACACCGTGAACATGTTTGTGCCTAAAGACATCTCCATCGTGAAAACGAAAGGAAAAATCAAACAGGCCAACATCGACTATAAGACGCGCGTGGAGCCCATCGACACCATCCTGCCAGTGGTAATCCTCGTGAACAACAACTCCGCCAGCGCCGCAGAAATCACCGCCGGGGCACTGCAAGACCTCGACAGAGCAGTGGTCGTGGGACAACGCACCTACGGCAAGGGACTCGTGCAGCTGCCCATAGACCTGCCCTACAACACGCAGATGAAGCTCACCACGAGCAAATACTATATCCCCAGCGGCAGGTGCATACAGGCCATAAACTATAAGCACGGAGGCGGAGGTTACAAAGAAACTATCCCCGACAGCCTCACCAACCTCTTCCACACAAGCAACGGCCGCGAGGTGAGAGACGGAGGGGGCATAAAGCCCGACGTGGAAATAACCCCCGACTCAGTGCCGAATATCGTTTACTACCTCTCCGGCAACTTGCGCGACACCACCGACGTGCTTTTCGACTACGAGACCGACTACATCGCAACGCATGCCACCATTGCCCCGGCAGCCGACTTCCATATCAGCGACACCGACTATGCCGACTTCAAGCAGAGGGTGCTTAAAAGCGGGTTCACATACGACCGCATCAGCGACGAGGCATTCAAGACACTCGTGAAATCAGCGAAGTTTGAAGGATACTATGATGAGGCGAAACCCGAATTCGACGCACTCGAGGCAAAACTCAAGCACGACACAGAGAAAGACCTCGACAGAAACGAGAAACTCATACGACAGGTAATAGAAAACGATATCGTGTCGGCATACTACTATGAGGCAGGGGCAGTGGAAAACTCACTCAACGACGACAAGACTTTCCTCAAGGCAGTGGATATAATAAAAAATAAGGAATACGAGAAAATTTTAAATAATCAGTAGGATTTTGAAACCGTGAGCGACACTCACGGTTTCATTATATTATTACCGTATCGCTCAAGAGGCTTTTCATTGCTTACCACAAGAAAGTATTAAGAAAAACAAACGGTAAAGCCGTTAAAAAACCTTATTTTCATAAATTGTTATAATTTGTGGGCAAAATTACAAAATAATACTTAATAAATAGCCGAAACATAAAAATTTTTACGTTTTTTTACCGAAATATTTGGCAGAATGAAAAAAAAGCCCTAACTTTGCGCCCGAAAACACTCAATGGGGGATTAGCTCAGTTGGCTAGAGCGCTTGCATGGCATGCAAGAGGTCATCGGTTCGAGCCCGATATTCTCCACAAAAAAGCCCTCTTGCGAGGGCTTTTTTATTTCCGAATAAAATGGATTTTTATGAATAACCCGACCCAGCCGGGACCGCTCCTAACGGAGTGTTTTTTTACTTTAAGACAAACCCGGCCCAGCCGGGACCGCTCCTAACGGAGTGTTTTTGCTTTAGGACAAACCCGACCCAGTCGGGGCAGCTCCTGCGGAGAGCTATAATTCCGGAACGGCATATAATTGTCAACCTTCCGATTAAGCGAGTGCAAAGAAAACTTGTTTACTTTGCCGAGCGTGAGGAAGGTCGGCGAAGCCCATTGTCAATTATCAATTGTCAATTCGCGGGCTCGCCCGCGCTTACGGAGAGCCCCGTGGCTTGCTTGTATTCCAATATTTTCATTTGCAAGTCGGTATAATCTTTCACATAGTCGTCTTTGGCCTGCTGATAGAGCTGCTGCGCCTCGAGAAGGTCGGTCATAGTGCCTGTGCCGGCTTTATAATAAGCCCTGTTGAGTCTAAGGTTCTCTTTTGACTGCTCAATGCTTTTCTTCGACACGGCAAGCTGTTTGCTCGCACTCACCACCTCGTCCCAGGTTTTCTGCATCCTCAGTTTCAGCAGCTCGGTATTGTCGGTGAGTTCATCTTGAGCCAGTTGCTCGCCGAGTTTTTTGCTCTTTATTGAGTGGCTTCCACCCCACCATTTCGATATAGGCACATTAACGACAGCGAAGACGAATGCATTAGCTTTAACATCGAAGGCATCGGCTTTTCCCGCTGATGCCAAGGCTCCCACTCCCACAGTGGGCAAATTGTCGCCCACGGCAATCTTCCTCTCGAGCCTTTTCTGCTCCACCTGCATCTCCAAGAGTCTGTATTCCGGGGTGTTGATAACCGCCGCATCGTGGTCTTCTTTCAACGAGAAAATCTCACCCGATACAGAGTCGATATTTTCCGTGGCAATGTCGAAGTCGGTGGTCTTGAGTCCCATATATTGTGCCAGTGCCCTTTTGGCGAGGTTGATGCCATTTTCGAGCTGTATCTTACCTTTTTCGAGCTGGTTTTGCCTTAGCTGCACCATAAGCAGGTCGTTTCGCTCTTTCACTCCCGCCTTCACGGCCGTCTGCACCACCCTGAGTGCGTTGTCGAGCCTTTCCTGCAATGCGTTGATGGTGTTCACCTTTTCTTTCAGCTGCACCAGTTGCCAATAGTATTCAGCAGTTTTCTTTTCCACCTGCTGCTCCGACATCTCCTTTTTCACATTGCCCGCCTCCACTCCAAGTTTGGTGAGCTTATAGCCGTTGAAGAGTCTTCCGCCGAGGAACACGGGTTGAATGGCCTGTATGCTTCCCACATAGAAATGGTCGAGCAATCCCATGGAGAAGGTGGTGTATCGGTCTAAGTTGGGGAACTCTTGCCGGAAGGACGTCACTAAATTAGAAGGCAAGTTCTTTGTCAGGTCGAAGTCGTGGCTGACGAGATCTTTATTAGCTTTGAATGCTAATCCTCCTGCTGAAACCGAGGGGAAGAATTTGGTAAACACCTCTTTCCTCTGTAACTCTGCCTGTTGGATGCCGATGTCGGCCTTTTTCATCTCTATGTTGTTCTCAAAGGCCATCTGCGTGCACTGACTCAGGTTGTATGTCGCCTGTGCCTGTGTCTGCACTGCCGTTGCGAGGCATATTGCCGCTATGATATATGTTTTCATTTCTTCTCCTTATTATAAATGAATGAATAAGTTATGGGCAGCACTGTGAGTATGAACACCATTGTGGTGAGTGCTCCGTAGCAGATCACTGCTCCCATAGGCATCCAGAGGCTGCTCTTTCCGAGAATCATAGGCACCACACCCATTGACGCCGCAGCGGATGTGAGGAAGATAGGTCTCATCCTTCTCTTTGCCGACTCATAGATGGCTTCTTTTGCCGAAATCTTCTTTTCTTCTTGAAGTTCGTGGGCATAGTCGTACATAATCACGGAGTTTCTCACCATGATACCCATAAGGCTTATGATGCCGAGGAAGCAGGTGAGGCTGAAGTCAACACCTTGTAGTACGATACCGAAGGCTGTTCCGAAGATGCAGAGCACCAAACTGCCGAGGATAAGCAAGGCTGTGGAGATGCGTTTGAAGTGCCAGAGCAAGATAAAGAAAATCATCACTACAGATATTGCCAAGGCTCCGGCGAGCTGCGGGAGGGTCTGTTTGTTGTCTGCACTCTCCCCTCCCATGGATGCTTCCACTCCGGCGGGCATCTTAAGCTGTTCCACCTTGTTTTCCAGTTTGCGGCAAATCTTCGTGGCGTTGAGGCCCGGTTTGATGTCGGCCATCACTGTTATCGTGCGCAGTCCAGCCCTATGGTTTATCGCTCCCTGATGCCATTCCGTGGCCACGTCGGCAATCTGTCTCACCGGCACGCTTCCTCTTCCGAGCATCACCGGCACCAGCTCGTCCTCGATGTCTTTGAGCGATGCGCTGTCGGCCCTTTCTCCAATGAGTTTCACCTCCATGTCGTAGTCGCCGTTCCATACCGTTCCTATAGGCAGTCCGCTGCTGTAGTATCGCATCGTGAGCATCCTCTTGATGTCGTTGTTGTCGATGTTCATCCTTGCGGCATGGTCCTGGTCGATATTTATTGTTGTTGACACTAAAGGTTCCGCTATGTCAGACTGCACGAGGAGCAGCTCGTCCATATTCCTCATTATATTCAGCACGCTGTCGTTGACAAGGAGCATCTTCTCCAAGTCGCTGCCCACGATTCTCACCTCCACGGGGTAGTCAGTGCTGTTGTATGCCAGTTGCTTCACTCTCACGTAAGCCTCCGGGAACATGTCGGCGAGTTTCTCCTTATATTCTTTTACGCATTCCGCAGTGGCATTGTTGCCGGTTGTGTTCACGACGAACTGCGCATAGTTGGGACCGGGGAACTTGGGTGCGTAGCTGGCTTGGAACCTCGGTGAGGAGAGTCCTTTGAATGATGCTACCGACACCACCCTCTTGTCTTTCCTCAAGATGCGCTCTACGCTGTCGGCCACCTCGCAAGTTTTGTTCAAGGCAGTGCCAGTGGGAAGGTAGATTTCCACAGGGAACTGGTTGCGGTCGGCGTTGGGCATGATCTTTATCTTCACCGTGGTGAAAAGGAGGATGCCTAAAACCACGCTGAGTATGCCTGCTGCAAATGTGAGCTTAGGATGCGCAAAGCAGATGTCGATAAGTTTGTCAAACCATTTCTGCACATATCCCAGCACATCGATTTTCCTTGGTGCCAAGGGTTTGCGTATGAAAGTGTATTGCAGGTAAGGCACCACGAGCAGGGCCATGAAGAACGACACGAAGAGCACGATGCATATTGCCCAGGGGAACGTGAGGAGGAAGTCTTTGAAGATTCCTTTCACACACAGCAGGAAGGGGAAGAAGGTAATAGAGATGGCGAGTGTGGCAGTGAGTATCGACTTTGTGAACATCGTCGCGCTCTTTGTCGCCGAATACCATCTCGAATGCCCCTCTCCGAGCAGGTCCACATGGTTGTCGATAATCACTATGGCATCATCGACGATAAGTCCCAAGGTGGTGATGAGGGCAGCGAGGGTTACTGTGTTGAGCTCTATGCCGAAGGCGTAGAAGATGGCGAGCGAGATGAATATCGACATCGGTATCGTCATTGCCGACACCTGCGCCACCCTGAAGGGCATGAGTATGATTACCACGAGCATCACGGCGATGATGGCGATAAGGATTTCCTTGAGGAAATTCACCACGGAGTCGCTCACCACTTTCGTCTGGTCGGTGATACGGAACATAGTAACCTCCTTTGGCAGGGTCTTCTCGAATTTGTCGAGCGTCTTGTATATCTGTGCGCCCATCTGCGTGATGTTGCGGCCTTTCTTCATCTCCACGCTGAGCACGAGGCAGCGCTTGCCGTTGTTGGTAATAAACGACTGGTTCTTGGGGTATTCCCTCACCACTTTCGCCACGTCTTTGATTCTCAGGTTGATGCCGTTGGGCATATTGTAGATAATCATCTCCTCTACATCCCTCACCTGGTTGAGCGACCTTGACACGTAGATAGGCCTTTGGAAACCGTCGCCGTTTTGGCTGCTGGCATTGGTAGAGAATTTCGCCGCCATCATATTCATGGCGATATAGGAGTCGCTGATGCCGTATTGCGAGAGTTTCTTGCTGTCGAAATACACAGAGATCTGCTCTTTCTGCATGCCATAGACGTTCATCCTTCCCACACTCTCAATGAGCCGCAGAGAGTCTTGCAGGTCGCTGAGGTAGTTGTTGAGCTCCCTATATGTTTTTTCCTCGCTCTCCATAGTGATAAGCAAGGCAGAGGTGTCGCCGAAGTCGTCTTTCACTAACAGTTTCACCACATCGCCGGGAAGTTTGCTCTTGAACTCTTGTATTCCCAGTTTAAACTTGCTCCAGAAGACGTCGCGGTCGTTGAAGTCGTCGTTGAGCTCCACCTGTATTATGCACATTCCGTTGCGGCTTACCGACTTTGTGCGGTCTTTTCTCACCTCTTTGTATGAGAAGATAAAGTTTTCCAAGGGTTTTGTCACCTCTTCCTCCACCTGCTCCGGCGATGCACCCGGATAGACGGCGATGACGAGTCCCTGACGGATGGTGAAGTCGGGAAACTCGTTCTTGTTCACTTGTATGAGGCCATAGATGCCGAATGCGATAAGGCATCCGACGATGAGCAGCACTATCTTGTGATAGTACATTGCCGCCTCCACGATGTTTCTCTTTATTTTCCCCATACCGTTTCTTGTGTTTTAACTTCCATTCCTGTTGACACTTTCTGCTGCCCTTCGCTAATCACCTTTGCGCCTAAGGCCAGTCCTCCGGTGATTTCCACTTTGTCGCCGTGGTTCTTGCCAATCGTCACAGGGGTTCTTTGTGCTTTGTTGCCCTGCACCGTCCACACGAAATAGCGGTTATGGTAGTCTATCTGCACAAGTTCAGCGGGCAAGAGAATTGTCTCCTTTCCTGTCCCTTGGTCGGTAAACATCTCGCAAATCATTCCCGGCAGCAATTGGTTGCCATCATTTACCACCTCTGCCATCACCTCGTAGGAGTGAGCCAGGGGGTCGGCGCTCAGCGACTTCTCGGTAATCACTCCTGAGCGGAGCTCATTGTCGAGGGCCTCCACTCTGATATACACTTTTCTGCCGATGCTAATCTTGCTGATGTCGTCCTCCGGTACTGATATCTTCACTCTTACAGGGTTTATTTTCATCAGTTTGGCTACCGGGTTGGCAGGACTGGCATTTTGTCCCACCTCTGCCAATTTCGCTGATATGTATCCTGAGAAGGGTGCTGTGAGCCTGGTGTCAGCCACCCTTTTTGTGGATATTTTCTCCATCGACTCAGCCTGTTTGAGCATAGCTTTCGCCCTTCTGAGGTTTTCTTGTGCCATCACCCATTTCTGTTCGGTTATGGCATCCTCGTCGTGGAGCATCTTCGCCCTGTCATAGAGGTCTTGAGCCTGTGCCAGCTGCGACCTTGCCGTCTCCGTGCCTGCCTGCGATGCCGCAAGGGAGCTCTCTTTATTGGTGATATCGACAGTGCCAAGCACTTGTCCGGCTTTCACCATCTGCCCTTGTTTGAAGTTGAGCGACCTGATGACGCCTTCCGACGAGAAGCTCAGGGTGGCCTCTGCCTGTGGCACCACGGTGCCGGAGTAGCTTTGACCAGTACCCGTGGGTATTGCCGATACTGTCATGGTCTTCACCGCTATAGGTGCTGTCTTCTGCTGTTCTTTCATTTTTGAACAGCCTGCTGTGATTGCAATGACCACAGCAAGGAAAAGAAACTTTTTCATACAGTTTTAATTATTTGTTTTTAATTCTTTCTATTTGCTTGCAAAATTAAGGTCTTTTTCCTTAATATGCAAATTTTTTGTCATTTTTTTGCCTTATTATGTAGCATTATGTGAAAAGTGCGTCTAATTTCACCTCGCTGTCAACGATGCTTTTATGCAATCCGTCGGCCACTCCGAAGGTAGTGATGAATGTGTTTACAACCGTCTTCCTGCATTTTGTGGCGGTGGTGAAAAGCGACATTCGCTCTCTGATTTTTTGTTCATAGTCTTTTTTCAGCTCGTAGGGACCGGTGCAGAATTTTATCTCACACAGGTGCACGATACGGTCGGCCCGGTCGATGATAAGGTCTATCTGCGCCCCCTTGGCATTACTGTCGCTGTCGGCTTTCATCCTCCAGGTTGACACCGTTGTTGCCACGCTTGCTATCCCTAATGCCGCCTTTATCTGACTTGTGTGCCTTAGACATAGCAGTTCGAAGGCTCTTCCTGTCCAAGCCTCAACGTTGTGCGACCTGAAATTGTTGCTCCACCATTTCTCATCGCCCGAGAGGTCGCCGGCGATGAATTTGTAGTAGAAAAGGGTGTAGAAGTCAACAAGACGGTAGATGCAGTTAGTTGACTTATTGGGATAGCGTGCCATTTTAGCTATGAAATCGCATCTTTCGAGGTTTCGCAGCACTTTGCTCAACTTCTCGCCATTGAGTTTTACGGTTTGCATTATCTCATTTCGTGTCATTCCCTCTTTATGCTTGCTCAGTGCCTGCACCACGGCGATATAATGCTCCGAGTGTGTGAAGAGGGCATTGTAGAGCTCATCAAACTCTATCCGCAGGGCAGCATTTTGGGCAAAGCAAAGCCTGTCAACGTTTTGTGCGAGGCTCTCGCCTTTTTTCAGAAGACTGAGGTAGAAAGGTATTCCTCCGAAAAACATATAGCATTGGGCAATCTGATAGCGGTCCCATTTGAAATTCCTCCGCCGCAGATATTCCTCCGTCTCACCAAGGGTGAACGGCCGCAGGTAGATATTGGCAGTGATGCGTGCGTGAAGGCCTCCTTGGTTCTCCACGATGTTGTCAACCATCCAGGAGGTGGCAGAGCCGGAACCGATGAAGACGATGTCGCCGCGGCGGTTGGCCCAGCCGTTCCAGAAATTCTCCAAGGCTTCCACGAAGTCAGACTTTTGTGTGTCTATCCACGGCATCTCATCGAAAAACACCACCTTCTTCCTCTCTGGCGGCAAACTCTCCAAATGCTCCTCCAAGGCATCGAAGGCCTCAAACCAGTCGACATAGCGCGGCATACTCTTCAGCGCGGCATATTTCTTCATCGCCTTGGCGAAATTATGCAGCTGCACCTTTTGCCCAGACTTATGAGCCCCGACGAAACTGAAGTCGTAGGTCATCTTGAAATACTGGTCCACAAGGAATGTCTTTCCCACACGGCGACGTCCATATACAATGACAAACTCCGAGCGGTCGGACTCCAAGCAGTCGGTGAGCATCGCGCATTCACGCTCCCTTGCTATAAGCTTACTTTCCATATCAATACCTCTTAATAGATTAGTTCTTGCTATTGACGTTGCAAAGGTAACGATTATTTGCGAAAAAAACAACGAAAAAGGCATATTTTTAGACCAAAACGCGATTTTTTTTTGCGTTTTGGTCTAAAAATAGGTATAAATTAGCTGATTAAGCCCTTATGGTCGCTGCCGTTATTTGTTTCAATCATGCCCATAGCTTGCCGCGAAAACAGCGACAATTTTTAGCTTCAAGACAAACCCGGCCCAGCCGGGACCGCTCCTGCGGAGGGCGAAGGTGCTTGACGCGAAGGCAGCGCAACCAGCGCAACTTTTATTCAGCGATGTATATTTTATAGTTTTTCACGCTGCCCGGAGCTCCTTGCTCCGCACGCGGCAGATAGTCGATGCCTGCGATTGTTTGTCTGCTGCCGAGGTCTATGACGAGGAGGTGAGGCAAGGCTTTGCCCTTGGCTGTCTGCCAGTAGGTTGACTCCTGCAGGTCGAAGACCTTGTCGCCGGTATGGTTGCCGTTCTCTTGCTCGCTGTCAGCGTATTTCGTCGTCCAAGGCTCCCTGCTGATGCGTTTGCCGTCAGTATCGAGGGCATAGAGTTCTGCTATGGCAGCGACATCTTTTCCGTTTTGGGTGCTCAGACATTCGATGCAGAGCAGACGGCCAGTGGCGGGCTTACTGAATTTCACCCTCTGCCAGCCGTTTCCGGCAGCAAACTGCCCTGAGGCGGCGAGCACAGCTTTTGTAAGATTGGGGCGGTCGGCAGGGTCGTCATGCTTGCTGCTCTTGTCTAATTGCAGCTTGTCGAGTTCCGGCTTATCCTGTCCCCAAACAGTCGTTTCGCGCGGCCCTACGACATCGAGCACTATTATCTCATTGCTCCCTTTCTTGAGCCAGCAGCCCGGCACGTAGAGGGTCTGCTGCGGACCGATGCTCCAAATTCTTCCCATAGGGTGCCCGTTGACATACACCTGGCCTTTGCCCCACGTCTCGAAATTTAAAAATGTATCGCCGGTCTTCTTTAAATTGAAAAAGCCACGGTAGTAGCCGGCCGCCGATTTATTTGCCCCGACAAAGGCCTGGGCTCCGGCAAGGGCTTGATT
>Ga0065711_1035209_pt1 | contig 22637 bp, 10 predicted proteins | sample Hoacrofraction12_FD_59098 | JGI IMG/M metagenome (GOLD analysis project Ga0065711, IMG submission 59098) | Hoatzin crop microbial communities from Cojedes, Venezuela - Epithelial fraction 12 v2 (version 2) | ecosystem: Host-associated > Birds > Digestive system > Esophagus > Crop | place... | reverse complement strand
TCAGCAGCGGCCCCACGTTGTCCCTAGCCTTCCTTTTGCTGCTGATGTAGTTGAAGAAGCCCTTCTTGTTGTTTTTGACATCCCTTGCCAGCTTCAATTCCAGGTGGGCCTTTACCTTCCTCGTCGCATCCCTGTTGATATTCGTCAGATATTTTCATTATTATTATAACCTTCTGTAGCTTGTTGCAGATGACTTTTGTTTCATAACCCCAAATAACTATCGTTATTAGCAAAATTTGTCATCTCTTCATCAGCATCCCTGGATCCTCTATGTAGACGTATATAACACTGAATAGAAGAGATATACACATCCTGGTTGTGTTTTTCTGGAAAACTACCTTCACAGAAGTTTTTTTTTAAAATTATTATTCTTTATTTTTTATCCCTTAACAAATCAAGAATCTTAGGAAATATTTTTGCTGTTATTCCAAGTGACTCACTGTCTGGAAGATGTCTTGGTGAGGTACTTTGTTAAAAGCTTCTTGAAAATTCAAGTACATTATGTCAGCCACATCTTCCATGCTACTATGCTCCTGAAATCTTCAAAGAGCTCCAGTAACCTTATGAGACTCAATAACACACTGCAAAAGCTGAGTTGACTTTTCTCATCATATCTTATTTATTTATTTATAGGTCTATCAGTTCTTTAAATGTAGTTTCCACTGTTTTTTTTTTCCTGATAAATAAGTCAGGTTTACTCATGCATATTTCCTTCTAGTCCAGCTGAAACCTGTCAGAAGAACAGGGTTACTTTTGTTACCATTGATTCTTTCAGCACTGAGATCACTTTCAGTAGTATTAATCATCTGGCAATTTCATATTTGGCTTTCTTTGACTTGTAGGTGAATATCATGTCATTGTGGTGATTTGTTACTATTCATTTTATTGATTTGTTCTAAGAATTTTTTGACTGAGAGTCTGATTGCAGACAATTCCTACAATTCTCCCTCTGTAAGAAAGGTTCCCATGTGGAAACCAGTCTAGTCTAATCTAATCTGTAGAGAACACCAATATGCAGAATTAATTGAACTGTTCAGCTTTGGTCTTATCTTCTTTTACAGCTCCTCAAACATCTATTGGTGCTACAAAGTCTTTGGCCAGCTGCATGCTTTTGATACTGAAATGTTTATTATTTTTTATATCTTTATTAAAAGCTCCTTAAAATCTTTTTTGTATGTATTTATGGCTTTATATTTCACTTTCTAGACTTACATTCTTTTCTACTTTCCACATTTGCACAAAAATTTTAATTTCTGAATTTTGCCCTTATATTAGCAAGAGTTGAATAAAATTACTTTTTAAACCTGTTCCACAGCTGTTGGTACTCACATGTGCACAGAGAAACTGAGTGTTCTGATGCAATATGGCAAACCTTGGTGTATTCCAGTATACCTAGAACTTCAAGGAGCAAAAGATGTGTTTTATGTTGAGTAATTCTGTACCTGAGAAAACTGTATTTCCTGGTTTTGACAAAGATAGAATTGATCCCCCCCACCCCGTAGAATGATTTGCTTATTTTACTAGGGCTCATGCAGAGAGTATATGTGACTGACTTTCTCTTTCTTATGCTGATTTCATTTCTCTCCTGGAGAAAAACATTTTAAACGATTCAGGACTTCGACACAAAGTTTTGTGATTGCTAATCTATCAGGTCTTATTCATGCAGTCTCTGTAACATGAAACAGCGAGGACTTTGCCACTGCCATGGTGATGAATATCTTCAAAATGCTCTGCTTTCCTATCCATTATGTAAATGAAATCATATTTACATAAATGGAGATGTTCTTCCTCTGATGTTCAAACCGCCTCTCTATACCGTCACAGCCACCTCACCCACAGATGAACATTCTCCAACAATCATTAGTAACTACAGAGACATTTCCAACTTCCCACAGACCAAGTCTGGCACATCTGGACACCCTTCCACCTCCTGGAGATGAAAAAAACACTGCTCAGTTTCACTATTTCTGTGATGATTTAAGTGTCCAGCATTCTCTGTGTTGTTGCCTGGGAGCATGCAGGCACTGTACCAAGATATATACAGAAAATCAGTCTTCAAACCTTGCTATTGCTATGGATTAGGACAAGAGCAATTATTCATGTTGTATTTCTGTAGCGTAACTCAGAAAAATAGTAGAATTTGTTTGATAAGAACATGATTCACTGGAATGTAAATGGGCAGCTCTTTGCTATCTAAAAAACTAAATCCAATTGGACATGTGGAGAATTTATCAGTGCATCCTAATCGAGGATGTGAATATATAGCTTGATAGCTCCAGAGTGCTGTTCAGTTACTGCAGAAATTTCTTCCATCTTTACTAGCCACCTGCTTTCCTCCATATAATGTATTGGAAGCAAGGGTGGGTTTGAAGGACATTAGATTGGGTAGTTTTCTGAGCAAATGGCAGCACAGGGAGATGAAATTCCCATTTGTTCTTAGGGTGCCAATGCACTTTAGACCGGTATTAGCATGGCTATTGCTGCAAGCTGAATGAGAATTTGTCCACTTTCAGGGTGTCTGCGGTGGTAGCTGAACTGTGCAAACTATTATCTGTTTTGTATATCCAAATTGTTGAAACATACTTGCTGGGGGATGTTTCTTCCTTTTCTATTCCTTGTTACCTGTATACATCAATAGAATTTCTGTTTCCTGCCTGCCTGTTGTTGAATTTATCATCAGTGTCTGCCATTTTACAGCCAAGTACCTGCTGTTCAGATAAGGGAATACCAATTATCTTATTGGTTCAAAAGATTAAATGAAATTTCCAAGGGAAGTGTCCTGGTTTTGGCTGGGATAAAGTTAATTTTCTTCCCATTAGCTGTTGTGTTTTGGATTTAGTATGAGAATCATGTTGATAATACACTGATGTTTTTAGTTGTTGCTAAGAAATCAAGAACTTTTTTCAGCTGATGGGCAGGTGTACAAGAGCTGGGAGGAAGCACAGCCAGGCAGCTAACCCAAGCTGACCAACGGAAATATTCCGTATCATAGATGTCATACTCATTATATAAATGGGAGTTGGCTGGGGGGCAGGGATGCTTTTTTCCGTGAGTTCAATCTTATCTGTGAGTTTGAACATTTTCCATGAATTCAGTCTTTTTTCCGTGAGTTTGGCGAGTTCTGCAAAATCCACAAGTTCCACGGTCGCTGCTCAGGGACTGACTGTGCAATTGGGCATTAGACAGTGAGAAGAAAGTGATATTGTGTATTTCTTGTTCTGTATATTCTAATTATTCTAATTATTATAATTATAATAATTATTATAATATGATGTGCTTTGTTTTCTTATTAAACTGTCTTTATCCTAATCCACAAGTTTTACTTTTTGTCCATTCTCCTCCACATCCCACGGTGGGCAGAGAGGAGTGAGTAAGCGGCTGCATGGTCCTTGTTTCTGGCTGCCGGATTAAACCGTAACAGGGAGGAGGGGAGGTGCTGCTTTCTTTCAGTTCCCTTTCCATACACTATAAAAAAATGAGAGAATGTTTTTAGTCTTCTTACCTAAATAGCTTGGAGAAATTGAAAAGCAAATGGATTTTGAGCTTAAATTCGGATGATATGAAACCAAAAACTTTACAATTTATGAGCCACTTTGGACGTATTTCAGGTTCCTCCCACTTTATTCCCAATCTGCCTAACCTATCTCTCTTACTCCACTCCTGAAGAGGAAGATATATGGTGATGCTTAAATCAAACAGCTGATGCAGCAACATTATTATTTAAAGCGTAGCATAAATTTCTAATAAAAATTTGAAGCATCTGTATCTGTCTTTGTATTGTCATTACAGTTATGGGGCTTACAGTCATCTAGTTCAGTTAGAAGAAGACAGAAGTGAGAAGTTTGTGGATTACAGAAATACAGTACTTTGTATATTTACAAATAATAAACATTCATAGCATGGTACAGAGGAGTTAATGACCTAACAGTAAGGCAGCTCTATGAAAGGTGTTTGATCCAAACTCTCGCCTGCACCGAAGTTTGACCCAAGTTTATTTCTCTAGGTCTTAAAACTCTAGCTTTGAAGCTGAGTTCCTTGGGTCTGTTTTCTTCTTCTACAACTTATCAAATCCCCCTACAACTCTTCCTTATTGGAAGGACTGTTTTCTCTTATATGGGAAAACATGCAGAGCTAAAAAAGAAAGAACAAAGGGATATATGAATACTTTGGTGTCTCCTGGTAGAAAGCTGTGAAGTGTTTTGTACTGTCATACCACATTTATCCCTTATCTTTATAGGACAATACACATACTGTGAAACAAGATGTATTTCAGTGAATATTTATCTGAAAATCTGCACTAGTTAACAAAACAGATAGCTGTTTTAAAATTTTGTAGTTCCCTTGGACTTCCAGCAAGGTTTTGGTGAAGATTTTCAGTGCTATTAGAATACTTTACTGCAATATTCCACTTTATTGTCCTGCGTGGCCCTTCTGGAGTGACCTTTCCTCCAGAGTGACAAGAAATTATTGTATTTCAATGTCTCTTTCTGGCATTCCTTCTTGTGTTGTGTCCTTGGGAGTCTGGAAAATACTTCCTCCATACCATAATATTTTTCCTTCACTTGTCTCATTACCTAGCATTTGGCTGTTGAGAACCATCAGTAGAAGAGATGCTGGGGTAGGCCTAATGGTAGTGGTGTGTTTAAAATATCAAAACAGAGGTTTCTAAGATGCCTAGAAATTTGGAGTTTTTAGATATAATTTCATAAGTCAGCAGAATAATTAAAAAATGCTCAGTGGAAAACTGCTAATTTATTGTAATACCAGGCCTAATGATGTCTTCTTTTGATATTCATTTCAGTATGATGTTCAGGTTCTCAGATAACACTGCAAACAGTATACAAGTCACTATACTGTCCTGACAAGAACCATATAAGAATGTTTTCTTTCAGCCTTATCTGGGGATTGTGAACATAGGCTTGGAGTTGACTTGCTGTTTATGGGATGACAAATGGGAAAATTGTTGTATTCTTTTGCAATGGGAGCAATGTTGTATCCTTTTCTGATTCCTTCAGAACCTGTTTTCAGACTTTGGCAAATTTTCTGGCAGTGATAATTCACTGCTAGGATTTGACTTTAGAGTTTGTCTTACTGTATGTTAAGGCTGATCCTCCAAAGAGCTGAGGTGTTTAAAAAGACCTTTATACCAGTTTCCACAGTAAGCTAACAAAGAGGAGAAAAGATCATAGCTATTTAAGACCTATGTAGAAGGTCTAGAGGGCAATAAGTTGATCCTTCAAGTTTTATGTGGCTTTCAGATCTTCACAGATGAAAACAGGAGAGCTAGAGCCCAAAGAAGGAGGAGCTCTATATATAATTCTGAGCTATTCAATGACCAGGCATGCTGGGGGATCTGGGCCAGTACATTAACAGATATTTCTCCAAGATGATGTTTTTTGTTATATGGAAGTCATAAATAATCATTCATAAAAATAATATGGCTGTTGTGAAGTGGTTTTTTACCTAATAAATTGAGAATAAGATCTGATGGAATCTTGTGAAGATTGCCACCAGATATTTTCATTTACACAAAGCATTTTTTTAATACAGAAAACCTTTATTACTGCTGAAATCTTAGGAGTATATAAACTTCTGTATATGATTTTTCCAAATGTAGTATTTGTTCATTCACCTTTTTAGTGAATCATATCCTAAGAGCTTTTATTCAATACTGTAGAATGTGCTTGCAGTTTTGTCAAAAATGCCACAAGTCATTCTTCTTTAGAATATTGCATATTTATTATGTGTTGGAAATATAGCTTCTCCCCTTCTTTTCTGTATTTTAATCTTTGCGAAAAAATTACCCTTTCTATCTGTAGTGATTCTAGTATTTTTGCTTTTGATATCTAATCATGCAGTAGCATCTCACAAACATGATTATTGTGTTTATCAGTGTAGCATAGATTGTTCACTTTCAATGGCCAAGAGATTCTTAATGGTAACTCTTATCTTCCTGGTTCAGTTGTTTTGAACTTTTGATGTCTGTAAACTGATAATATCTTAATACTTGTTTCATTTTGGTGGTGTTGCTGGATTTACTATCTTTGAGAAACAAATGCAACATAAATGTGTTATATACTAAAGTAATTCATTTACTATTATTAATGTCTATTGCTATTTTCCATGATTGTTGGATAAAATTTGAAAAATAAATCTCTTTTCAAGCATGACAAGACCTAAAAAGCTGTGGTTGTTTCTAGAAATGATTACAGTACATGGTGCACTGTTATTTCTTTTGTGTTTGAAATTGTGTTAGGCCTATAGAACTCATTATGCCAAATTTGTCATGAAATAATTTGCAACTTAAGGGGTTGTGTGACTGAGGGTTATGTGTTACAGAAATGAGAATTTTTTTAACATTGGAAAATGTCCACACCGATTCAAGAAAGCTGTAATGTCTTTCTCAATTTTAAAAGACATGAAAATCTTTTCTAGGATTTGACTTGAAAGTGTTCAGAATGTACAGTGTCAGCCTGGCGTGCAATCACTGCAAGTGTGGGCACAAGCAGCAAAATTTCTGACTCCAAAGATTATGGCCTTGGATATCAGTGCATTTTCTTGGTGCTCTGTGACTTGTGAAAATGTTGATTAGAGAGAAGATAATATTGCAAAGAGGTGATGATCAGTTAATGTTTGCCCAGTGCTTATATGAGTGCTCATTAAAAATCGTGGATGTATCTGGTGGTTTTTTATTTGTCTGTATGTGCGCAGAAGATACTAGGAGCTCCAGAGTGCTAAAAACAAATTTAACCAAATAGCTTTTTAAATTATTATTATTCCTACAAACATGCGTACAACAGGCAGCATACAAAGTTTAAATGAATACTTACTGTGAGGTGATACAAAAGGATAAGCAATGCTCCACCCTGTCATGGAAATCGGCAATGACATGACATTGGAAAATCCATGGCAATGAAAAGGTCAAAACATACTTCCATTCGTGCAGATTTAATTGAGAAATTTGTGTAAATACCAATGGAATTCTTGATCTGGAAAAACCTTTTTATGCACTATTTACTCGTCTCTAAGCAAAATTTAAATATTTTTCTGATTTACTGCTCCTGAGAGATTTTATTTAGGATGCTTTTCTGCAGTTAAGTAGAGATGCATGTTTTCCTGTAATGCTAATCGCATGGCTGTCCACCTTGGAAGACTGTTCAGCTGTGCTCCTCTTTCTGGCTTTCATGCTCAGGTCTTTTCCGAACACAAAGCTGAGATGTGGCTGAGAGTGCACCTTGGATGAGAGTTTAGAAACAATCTTGGATACCATAAGATTGGTATGCTTTAATTTGCTATGTTTGATCACTTTGATTTTATAATGTATTCCAAAGAGCAGCTGTAAATTGCATTTTTATTCAAGTACGGCTCAAAATTTCTTCAGGCTAACGTAGCTTAATCTTCCAGTAAGATACAGGCAAATAGTGTTGACACAGTTAATACAAACAGCTTTAAACCCAAGTTGGAAACTTCTCCTGGGCTTGGAATTAAATACAGCTCAAGTGCAGTTTGCTCTCATCCGTAATGGCTAGTTAAACATTGTTATACTCATTTTATTCCGAAGACACCTCTTGTAACATGTTTTAATATATCTGGCCTGCAGTACTGGTCAGAAAGCAACTGCTGTTGGCAGTTATTTCATTTCTAATGTGCAATAACACAGCAGAAGCTATTCAGTGAATCACAGAAGTCGCTTCAGGGAGCCCATAGGCCATAGAACTAATTTCAGCTTGTGAGTAAATAAAAGATGTGAAAATACAGTTCCCACTTTCTCAGTGGAATCAGAATGACAAGGTCAATAGACACGGATTACTGAACTGTACACGTTTACAATATTGGTACTTGTACCACAAAGAGTATAAATATACAAATCCTTCCCACTCTGTCAGTCTAATGAGAATTGCGTTGTTTAGAAAACAGTGATACAATGCTTCAGATAAAAGAAACATCATTTGCTTTTGTTTTAATTTGCAAATAATTTTCATGATTCAAATTAACTAATTTTGGAATATATCCTGGTAATGGCCATAAAGACTGCTTTTTATTTTCTGATTCATCCTGAGAAAAATAAAAGGATTTGTGGTAAAGTTGCCAGTATGAAAGTAAAGAGAAAATATTCCACCCATTTCCCCATATTTCTACATTTCTGTAATAGTTTATTTACAAAAAATATTTCACAATATTAGAAACAAATGAAAAAAAAACCCCAAGAAAGTAAAAGAAAAAACTCATTTTTGTGGCGTTCTGGTTCCAGTTGTTATCTGAGTTATGAGAGGTGGAATGTGTACTAATATTTTCTTTGGTGGCCATTTTCCAGGTATATGAGATTAGAATATCTTTCTTTTTTTCTTACAACCTATGAATTTTCATATTCTGAGGATGTAGTTTGTAACACTGAATCTAATATAACACAGCTGTAGCTACCAGATTTGCAATTGGCCTGAATTTTGTCCTGGGTTATCGTTTTATTCTGTTCCTACATCAACGAGTCTTTTCTCCTTGGTGACAGAACTTTCGTTTCCTCCTCTACACACCTCCCAGACAAAGAGAAAACCTTTCTGCCCAGCAAAAAGAACACACAAAAGCCATGCAGACCAATTAATTAATAACCCCCCCCACATATTTACTGGCAATGATTTCTGTTTCTATTTTATCTAGGCAACTAGTAGACACAACCCTACTGTATCCTCCTTTGTCCCACCTGTCTTGCTATCTATTTAGACACTGAAATCTGTGCAAAGTCAGGCAACAAGCAAATCAAGAATTTAGACTCTAATAAGTTAGAATCTCTACACTTGACTTCTTTTGTCTAAGTGTTTGATAATATCATTTAATTGCATTTCTCTGATGAAATCCTGTGGCAGGACTTCTTATTAGCATATTGACTATCTTGGAAATCCACCTTTAGTGCTTATGAGACACCTTTTGATGGATTTGGAATGAAAATCTATACCATTATAACAAATATCACTTAGAGAGCTCCTCTAACAGTCTGAACTTTTACCTATGTCATACACTTTGTATCATCATCAATTGACTTAATAATTGATATTTTCTTCCTGCCTCACTGGATAAAGATTCTCTGCAGCTTAGTAAAGCTCATGAAGTGAGAAGAGCTGTTGTCTGTATAATGTCTTCCTGATTTACTGTAGAAATGGGTAGACTTGCCATAAATGAAGGTGCAATCCAGCGGAAGAGAAAGGAAATCTTCACAGTTGAAGCAAATTAATATGCTGCCATGAAAAAAAGGAATTCTGACTACCTCTGAATTTTACAATGGCAGGTGAGCCACTTAAACCAAAATTCTCACAATATGAATTTTCATTTTCTAGAGCACATCATGTTTGTTTTGAAAACATTCTATCTTGTGCTCTCAGCTATAGCTAAATCCAAGGGTCTTCTACCTTAAAAAATATATGGTGCTATCTAAGGTTCAGTGCTGTGAGAAAATCAGACACAGGTATATTAGAATATGCATTTGATGTAAAGGATCCTTTTACCTTACATTTTCTCACTTCCCTGTTTGCTAATTGGAGAGTATAATCCTCTTTTCTCACAGGATTGTGCAACACTACATTAATTAAGGTTTGGAAGTTTTTCAGATTCTAGAGTACTGAGACCCTGACTGAAAAGCCCCTGGGAAAAGGAGTGATTCAGTCCACAAGGAGGATTTGAACACTGTCCAATAAATAAGGCTTATAGATACATATTGAAAAGCACAGAGAAAGTATTGAAGAGCTGCATGCCAAGTAACCACAGTCTCTCCGCTGTTCTGTGCGGAGGTACAGTATGTGATTCCAATACATATACAACACAATGGATTTGCAGCTTGCAAACAGGGACGTGAACGTGTGAGTTTGAAAATGTAAACTCACAACAACTGGATAGCCAGTTTGAAGAATTTTTTGAGAACAAGGAAACAAAGAAACAGAAATTTTAACTGAACTATTAGTGCTAGAAAAGAAGAAACAAGCTGAAATATTGTCAGTATCAAGCTGTGAATTATAAAAAAAAATACCTTCTCTGAATTTATCTCCCCAGTTTTTTACGGTTGTAGGATGATGATTAATTTCTACTTTCTTTTTATTTTCTTTTTTTTTCTTCTTTACCTGTGTGGAAAACCATCAGAATAAATAAAGGAAATGTATTCTTTTGGCTTCCTTCTAATGAAGCTGTTAAGCAATTAATTAATTTTAAGCATGCGAGTGACCTGGAAGGCTTCAGCAGATCCGCATGTAAGCTTAAGGTTAAACATATGTTTTGGTGCTCAATGTTGCCTAGTAGATGACATGCAGGAAAACCCAAATGCTCAGATGAAGAATGGTTTCAGTTAATACGATATTCCACAAAGTGGTGTGAGTTTTCTTGTAGCACTTTTATGGAGGAAAGGTGCCTGTAGCTGTGCTTTCTAAGAGTTGCCTTGCACAGGTAGAGAAAGGCAGTTCCCAAAGCGAGTCAATTTGCTCGGGCAATGCCACAAGCTTCCTCTCAGTTACCACTGCAACCCACAGAAAAGTCACTTGAATTTCAAACAAAAATAGAATTGCTTTATATCTGTGTTATATACAAGACCTTGGAGCTGTTCTTTTGTTCATGAAGTTGAATATGTAAACTCCAAGTTGTCAGGTGTACACTGTGAGCTGACATCTATCTTTCGTTTTTCAGCACATTAAGTATGTTATTTTTACAATATACTGGACTTGATTCTATTGTCATTGACTGCGATAAAAAAGCTTCCAAACATAAAGATTACAAAGAGGCTTAAAAAAAATTCTCTGTAACTTCTGGGTTGCAAATAGAATAGCATCAAATGCAGATGTTGTATGTTGTTCAACAGCATCTAATTCAATCATTGTTTAACTACTATGGGGAGTAGTAGGAGCTCTATTATTAATGGCCCTTTTGAATTATTTGAAAAATAATGGGATACAAGATTTGTAAAGAAGACGTACCAGAATGCAATAGCCTAACAAGTAATTTGATTAATTCAGTAAACCTAACCTGTACATTTGAATGTCACACATGAAATCAATGCTTCTAAGATGATCATGAGCATTACATTGTTATTTAGCTACTGCATACATGAGTCAGAAAAGACAGACACCATTGTTATCAGTGAAAGAGTAAATTAGCAGTGTTTTTTCAACTGTTCTTTAATTCCTAAGAGAGAACTGTGGAGTTAATACAGTTACTGGAGTTACAGGATGGATTTTCGATGCACCATATTTAAAAAAAAAAAAGCCAAAATACATTTGTAGATAGAGATACACCCAAAGTTCTGCAGAGCTTCCCCAAGATGATACAATCAAAAAAATGTCACTATTAGAGCAGGTTGTCCTCTGCACTTGAGCATAAATGGAGTGAACGTGTCAGCTCACATTCTGCCTTCTCTGTGACTCCAGATATTGAATAACAGCACTGTGGCTAGGTTTTCAAACTCTGTTTCTACAAAAGTGTCAGCTTTTGTTTCAAATGCACCAGTTCTTATTTTTGCTTCCCCATTCACCCATGATAGTTCACTAGTCAGTTTGAGAAAAAAGTTTTAAGAATTCATGCCTTGGTGATATGGACACCTGAGCTCCCTTGTGTGTTTCAATGCAGGAGCTAAAAAGCGAAGACGGGTGATTTGTAGTGTACATAATACACAGTTGGGTACCCCAGACGTGTGTCTATTCCTTTGTCCATGATGTTAACAAAAGGCAGGCATGCTGAGTAGTCAACCAGTGATATAAAATATTTGTCAAATGGATAGGTTTACTGGAAAGAACATACTATTTTTACTCTTCTAAGGTATTAGTAAAATTAACAGATAAATAAAAATCCTAGAATCCTAGAATAGTTTGGGTTGGAAGGGCCCTTTAAAGGTCATCTAGTCCAACCCCCCCAAAAAAATCACAACTGACTGGCACTTTTCCTATGAAATTTAATGGTTAATTTCTTTTAATTGAAAATGGAAGAACTATTCTTTCTTTCATTCACATTAAGTTATGTTTAGATTTTCTGGAAATGTCTGTGGACCTGAATTTTCCAAAGCTACAATTATGAACTTGATGTAAGTGAGACTTCAGCCCTGAGTTTTGGAGATTTGTGGATTTATGTGGGGTTAATACCAAAATTATTTGTATTTTAGTACGTGGAGAGTATATTGACAGAGCATACTTCCATTTGAGGACTATTTCTCTGTTATAGTACAAGGAAAGCATTAGTATAATAATACATTTGACTTGTAAACATTTATATAAGAAATATATAGTGTTGAAAATGCTAAAGACATAATTTTAAATTACTTCTACTCTACCTTTTCTCTCTTTCAAAGAAATAATATATAAAAAAAGTTGTGTCCTCAAATGTTACAGAGCAGAGAACAAAGGGAAATTAAGAAATTACTGTAAAAATACTACAGTAAGAAAAACAAGAGCCTGTAAATGCCCAGAAGACTGGCACCAGCATGTGTAGCCAAGAAGTAGCCATGTTCAAAGAGCAATTTGAAAGATATAAAACTCATCCCTGTGCCAAATCTTGGTATTGAGAAGGGAAATTTAGAAAACATGTTTTCAGACTGAGTGCTTCATTGGCATTGTTTCCACCTCTTTACATTTCAGACAGAATTTGTTTCCTTGTGTTTTCAATAAAATGCATGTCCATGAAAACCAGAAACATCATGTGTCAGATTAAAAATTGTTCAATGAAAGAGACTGTGCCTTTGACAAGACAAGAATCAGGAGTGAATTAACTAACTGCAGGAAGCACCTAAACTGCTCTCAATTAATCTACTAAGATTTTGCTTATTTTTAATATTTGGGATGACATTTTTCTTCTAGTTTTCAGTAGAAGATTTGTTTAACACATAACATGATGCATGACTCATACTGCGTTTCCAATCTTATACACTAATTGTAATCACCATGTGATGAGAGTGCATGGCTTGTTAGGCTCTCGTGAGGGTAGAGGAAAGAAAACAAACCGTTATAAGAAACTATTTAGAAGGCTGATAGGCATAGCTCTCTAGGTAGGAATAATTTTCCACTCAATACACGGTTGGGACCCATACGCAAAGAAGGGACATGGGAAAAGAAAAAGGCTGACAATTCCATAGCAAATTTTAGTGCATCTATCACCACTATTTCATTCATACTGCTTGTTTGTGGTTCAGGAAAAGCACGCTATAGGAAGCTGAAAAGGAAAGACTTTATTACAAATGTTCCATAAGCCAGATTCTGCATTACTTTGAAGTGCTAACTACCTTTAGCTGAAACAACAGTAGACCACTTAGGAAAACATTTGTGATATTTACATATGGCTTTAATAGATGAATGCGTTATACATGAATATAGCTATGCTAGTGAATTCCCGATGACAGGTTGTTTAAACCACATTAAAAATGGCTCCAGTCTGAAGACTGGTAAGTAAGACAAAGGGGCATTGGACATGGAGCTTTCTCAGTAGAAGCTCTTTCCCTTCCGTTGGCTATGGTACTCTGTGCTAACTCAGTTACTGTGATGTCAGGAACATACTATAAACTATTTCTTAAAAATATAGCGAGTTTTGAAAGGTGGCATGTGTTCTATATTTAGGAGCAGTGGGCCTTTCTTGACTATTCACTTTCTAAGTACATGTCTGCAAGGCTTTGTATTTATTGGCTACTTGAGATCCCTTCTAGTCTTCAGGCTTCTAGACAGCTTGGTAGACTTAGTATAAGAAGTGAAAAGGTATAGTTTTCCCATTCAGGCTGCCATCTGTGGCATCATTCACTGTAGATGGTCACCTGAGCAAAAATGAGGAACAAATGAGGACCAGTTTCTCACTTCAGTTAGTAGAAAAGTGTTGAGGGCATCTAAGTCATGAACATGTTGTAGCAATGAGCTTTTATGCATTCCGGTAGGGTTTGCTATGCTTCCAATCTATTGTCTGCAATGTCTATCCTGCAAAGGCCGTTGCAGCTGGACTCTGAAATTGTCATGTTGAAAATTGTCTGGGTCACAAGCCTTTTCAGGGTGTATCTTTTTGTAATATTTTACTCCAAACAAGCCAGATTACATTCACAACATTAAAGTAAAAAAACAGTATTACCCTAAGAATGGGCAAATGTACTAGAGAAGCAACATAATTAAGGTGAATGCCTGGGACCTGATCTCCAGCATGAACTGTAATGTTTTTGTAAACAACTTGTCTAAAAATATCTTAAATAGAAATATATTGCTTCTACTGCAGAACGGCTACTAGGACCAACAGATCATTGTATCTTAGCAAACTCATATTTTACATTTTGTGTAAAATCCCCGTGCCTTCAGGCTCGCACATTGTGTAAGGAGTCCCATCAGATATACATGAATACCCACCAATGAAATCAGTTCCCTAATCTGGAAAAGCACGTGTCCTCTTTGTTCTTGTTGGTAACTAGTTCCTCCCCTCTCCTGACAGCCCCCAGATTTTTAAAGCTATACCTTTAGGGAGGAGGTGTAGCCACAGATTTTGATTCACACTGAATTTGAAAGACAGAATTCTTGACAGTACCGCTAGCACCACACTGGGCTATGGAGTCTCCAGCTAAGCACTGCCTCAGAGGGGACCATGTCAATTACTGAGTTGCCAGTACCACCTCCTGCATTGTCTGTCCTTACTTTGAAGTGTTCTCCTCTTCAATGCCTGGTGTTTTTCACCTTATGAAATATGACAGGGTCACAGCCTAAGATAGTACAGCTATGGGCATGTTTTGCATTACTTAAGCACTGCAGTGGACATGAGGTTTCCTGCCATGGGGGGAGATTTTCAAAGGCAGTTTGAATTCAGCTGTCATGGAAAATCAAGAGGAAGACAGATCACTCTCAATGCATTTCTGTAATTTAACTTACATATACTGAGAAGTGCTATTTCTGTGAGTGGGTGTGGTCTTCATGTAGTAACAAAGAATTTTCTTTTGGGAAACCTCCCTTAGGTTAGTGCTGTCCCATTAGAAAGAGACAAATCTCTTGAACTACTGTCTGGTACTGCTGGATTCATTCTGTTCCTTGCTGTTCACTGGATTTCAGATTTCTCTTGGGATAACATCTAATTGCAAATTTGATTGTCTAAGTAAAGCTTCGCAAATTCATCTTCTTCTGTGTGGCAGCATTGCTATATAAACAAATCCTTCAAAGTGTTCATGTCTCATCAGAGAGTACAGTCCTCTAAACAACAGTATTATGTTGTCCGGAAAAAATGTGAAGTAATGCTTATGGATTATTGTAGGCAATTTGATCCAGGAAGATGTCAAGAAGAAACATTTTAAAATATTAAATTCCAAAGTATCGTAGAGTGCACTGATGATTCATTATTAGTATACATATTTCAAGCAACAGTATGGCACGCTGCTGACTTCAATCCTCTTTTGGAGTGCTATGTTTTGGTTTTGAAAGATGCAAGACTTAAAAGACTAAATTCGTAAGTTATATTCATTTTTCTCCTTTATTAGTTAGTAAACTCACAAAGCCATGATTCTGCTGGTCGTGGCACTACGGATTCAGTGCATTTCATCAGAAGCTTGTGAAGCATTCATAGCTAGCAGGCCAGACAATGCAATTGTGTCACAGATGCATGTCTAAATGCACAAATGCACATGTGACGTGTACATTTCGAAAAAGAATGTGTGAGCACATTTTTAAAACTGAATAAAAAGTAACTTTGAACTCTTTGTTCTCAGTGTCTGTAGTTCCACTCTGTTCTCGCTGATGTTGAAGACGCTCTGGTGCTTAATCAAGCCAGGGGTTCCAGACATGCCTGCAGTTTTAATTTCTAAGAGCAGCATTTTATTGTGACAAGCCTACTGCAAAGGATTATAAGCTTTTACCAATTTCTGAATATTGATAGGTGGGTTGACATTAAAAAAATCTAATACAAGTGCATGGATACTCACAAGCAACAGCTCTAAGTCAATACGAAGGGAAGGGGGAAGGTCACTTGCCTTAGTTATTATGCTATTGAATTAAATAGCAGACAGAGCACCTTTGAAAATGCGCCTTTAGTATTGCACTTGTTTGTCTGTTATTATAATGCATTATAGAAGAACTGTCATGCAATTTCACCTTTGATATAATTTTAGATTCTTTATTCTCCAGCCTGCATTTAGCTGATTCTTTTTGTGCTCTGTTTGGCATCGGGTTTCTCTACTTAACCTGTCACATCTAGATACCTGTTTATTCACTGCAAGTGTTCACTAATATAAAGCACAGTTTTCTGGGTGCTGTCACTGTTCTTGTACAAAGCAAAAAGACCAATGAGAGACACCATCACCACCCTTTATACTCAGCTGCATCTTTATTTTGCTGTTCTAGACAACCACAGATTTTTGCAAAAAATAGGATTAGAGGGTGTTTTGAATTTTCTAGACATCTTCTCAATAAGGTAACTGCTTCACCAGTGGCAGAGCAGAGTTCCCAAACCAGACACTCTGCAGTGGTTTCTTTCTTATATGGTTTCTGTTCAGCAATTATTTGGAAAAATCTATTTTGTCTTTTTTTTGCTGTGTCATTCTCTAGATGTATAACACATGAAAAAATATGGGGTCTCTCAATATCTTAGCTCTTGAGTACATCTTCATGTCCATTAGTGAGTGATCATTTAACTACATCACTGACTGTTTACTGTTCAGGGTTAAAAATGTGCACATTTAGCTAAAGTCTTACAACTTTGAAAATACTGATCTCTGTGAAATATCTGTCTTTGGTGTCTGCCTGTATCAAAAGTATTGGGTAAAATTAATTCCCAGGAAACTTGTTAACTTTAGACAGGTTAGCACGAACGCAATCTGGCTAATACTATGCATACTAGTTATTTACAATTTTCTTTCTGTATTTTCAGGAATGAGTCTAGAACACCATAGTTTTCCCTATCTTGCTACATTGACTTCATAAACCCCCTTATGAAATGCTTATTATTTGCTCATCATCCTGACATCTGCCTCTCATGGATCTCTCACCGGTGTTTTCCATATGCTTCTTCAAATGTGGACCACAAAACTCAACACAGAGGTCGTTTCCTCTACTAAATTGTATCAGAGGTAAAATTTTCCCTGCTTCTGCTTGATGTTCTTCAGGTTATGCTCTAAGTGTTACATTATCTTTCTCTGCCATGGATTGCTTTCACAGCTATACTGATGTAATTATTTACAGTGACCCATATGTCTTCTTTCGAATCACTACTTTCCAAGACACTTTTAGCCATTGTTGACATATAGCTTGTATTCTTGGTTTCCAGATGGAGAACCTTGAAGTTGGCTGCTGTAAGATTTCTTTAACCAGATAGTTCTGTTCATTGTTTATGTGCCACTGCACAGACAAATTTCTGCCATATGTCCAGCCTCCTTTTGACTTCACTTACTTTCAGCTTGAAACTGATGGACATTTTACTCAATATCAATTAACTAGCATTTAATTTTTGACAGAAATTTTTAATAATTCTGTTCTGTCAGCATCTCAGCATCTCTTGCTAGTCTTTGGTCAGGGTAAAATAGTAATAAAGCCTTGTACATTGTCCACTAGTGTGTGTCAGCCATTGAACTTTAATAATGTTAATATTGTGTGAGACAGTAACACTGACAGTCTTTCTCTGGCTGTGTTCTTGCTCCAAATATACAATTAGTGTATGAATAATTAACTGGAAAATAAAGATGTTGATTTTGGTGAAGTTTCACCAAGGTTACAATAAAGAAAAAAGTGTGAGCAATATGATTTATATAAAGTTAGTAGATAGAAACAATTCAATATATACATTACGTTTCATGTCTATATGCATGTTGTAACTGGAGCAACTACTCCAAATTGGCTTGGATAGAAACGCTCTTAAAGGAAGAGGAAACAAAACACTTCCCATGTTTGATAACACGGATGATTTAAACTATCCTCTTTGTTCTGCAAAAGAGTATTAAGAAAAAGAAACAACTCTACATGTGAATCAGACAGCAGTAAGAACAGAAATAAGATTAGGAAAAAAAAAGGAGCAAAATAATAGTAATCTTAGAGAAGTGAACATTATGTAGAAGACAATCCAAAGCACACAGTCAGAAAGCAAAATCAAAGATGCAGTCACCTGAAAAACACATAAGGCTTGTAGAATTTACCTGTTTATACTGTTCTTAGTTTTTTAAATGGGAAATTTTACGATATATGTATGACATGCCTGCATAATTTGCACTGAATATTTCCTATAATTCCAGTCTCCACATAGTGTTACCAGGTGGGAAGAAAGGAAGATGCCTGAAACTACATCTTAAAAAGACGCCTGAAACTACATTTGATGCTGTTTCCCACTCTCTATATGCACACATACAAGTACACATATGTATGAGTAATTTTTGGGTTATTTACCTAGAAGTAGAAAACTTAGATGGATTTTCTGACTCATTATGAGGGGTTTGCTGTCAGTGTTTTCCTTCACAGTAGACTATTCGTCAAACTATAAAATAGTCAAAAGGAAAGTAGCCTCCAATGTATGAGTTGATAACCCAATATCCTGTCTCCATCTAGACTAACAATGGTTAGCAACATGGAATGACCCTCTCATGGTATATTTCTAGCAGTCTGGAAGACTGCATTTTGAAAGGTATACTTAATAACCACCAGTAAATTCTAAATAAACCATGACTTGTCTAACGCTCTTTTGAACCAGGTTGCCGTGTTGGCCTTTATAACATCTTGTTGCAAAGAGTTATGCAATTGAACTATAAGAATTATGATTTGATTGATACACACACAATATTCTCCCTTAAAGGGTCCCTAGTTCTTTTAATGCAAGAAATACACTGAATCAGTATTATTTCTTACTCTCTGTACTGTATCATTCACCAGTGAATCTCTGTCAATGTACTTTGTTCCTGCCATTCTCTCTCTTCCAAGTTAACTTGTCTGGGCTACTTAGTCCGTTGTGCAGAATATAAAAAACCAGGAATATGTGCACATCCAAGTATGACATTTAGACTTTTAGTGAGTTTTCAGGCATATTCCTACTGACTTATGAGTTTTTCTAAGACTAGTGGTCATGGAAATAGGGACTTCTGGAGTAATTTTCTTGGTTGAAGAGCATCCAGTTAAGTTTGGAATTGACAGAGACCTTCCATATGTAAAGACACAAAGCAATTAGAATAAGCAAATGCTTTATATCTGATCTTAGTTCTACCATGTTGGGCTTGCTATTTTCTGTAAGAAAACAGAAATTCCATCTTTTCTTAAGCTTTGTCATCTTCTGTTTGTCAGGTTTTGGCTAAGAGTTTCTAATGAAAGCTAGAATGGTTGTTTACCGTTCTAACAGTGGAGTTATTGCCGTGCAGTTACCTACTTGTTGTCTCAAGATCTTTTTCCTTCCTTTCTCTTTTTTACCCAACTATTTTTATCTTTTACTAATGCTGCAAGTCTTACTATGCTCTTTAAATCTTCTTTCCTTCTACAGTGCTTCTTTAGTTATGTTATACATAATGGATCAAAATGATCTCTGGCACAAAGCCAAAGTATTAAAGCAGGAATTAATATGGACCAGTTTCTTAGACTGTGTAATGCTTACAGTCATTTGAACATCAAAGATAAGAGAGGGAGACATATTTATGAAATCTTTGCAAATGAAGGAGACAGGACTGCTGTTTAAAGGAGTTTTAACTGCGCACACAGACTGACTGAATGCAATCAATCAAAAAAGATTTATTCAAGAGCCATAGATTTGGCTCTACCTTAGATTCCTTCAGCCTCCATTTCTTATATATCATCTCTTGTCCTGACATTCAGTCTGAAGTATTTCCTCTAGCCAGCAAAGAAAGATTTTCCAAACTCAAGAGTCCAATTAGGAAAAATGTTCCCCGGCCTTTCAGCATTGCATTATCTGAATAAGTTCCCTCCAGAGCAGCCTCTACAATGGAGGCATTTATAACTGAAAGTATCTCAGTAGGAAAGGGTACTCACTTATTGTATGAGAAATTGAAAACTACACACTGAGAACAGGCACAACTTGAGTGCCTCGACGTACCTGCTTTGTGTCTGTTTTATGACTGAGGCAGTATTCAACAATTGTCAGGAAAAGACAGGATAAAGATAGGCTGAAAAGTTGATAAAAGTAAGAAAAATGGTTCCAGGCCAGCTGCTATGAGAAGGGTCCACATTTACAAGTGCTCATTCCAATTGTCAGTAAGGAATTACTTCAGCAGCTTTTGTTTTAAGGATTCCCTCGGCTTTTGAAATTGCCTCTTTCACTGGTACTTCCATTTCCTGCAACAGCTGCTGTTCTGCGAGTTAGCTGGCAACTCCTAGTCTGCAAGGGGAAGATTTTAAAAGTAACAAACTTTAGCCTTTTTCTCTCCTTAGTCAAGATTTTGTCAACAATCACGAGAGGTCGAAACATTCTCAATTGCTTGTTCATCGTGCTGTGATAAATGGGTCTCTTAGCTGTGCTGCCACAAATGTCTGTGCGCCCACACTGTTAGCTTGCAGTGAACTGATTTGGTTTTGAAAACACTTTTCTCTCTCTCCTTCTCTCTCTCTCTCTCCTTTTTCCCAAGTAAACTTTAAGCCAGGGTAATTGCCCAGATTTTCTCTCAGCAGAGGCACAGAAGTGGTTCTGCTGGAAGAACTGAAAAGAGGTGAATACGGTGCACAGGCAGGAGTGGATAATACCTGAGAAGCCAATATTGCTACTGAAACCACAGCCTGAGATACCAAGAACTGGTGCTTTATAAATGAGACATGAGGCTGGAAACACAGACTTCATGTATTTTAATTACATGACATAAAACTTAACTGTCTGTTGGAGGTTGTGAGCACATGGTAGAAGAATGTCACGATGTATTTACCCTATTTTTGGAGTCAGGTTTCAAGGCTCGATAGAGATATGCTGTAGTTGTTCCAGAGTGCCCTGTATACCATTCTTTAAACATTGTATTTCTGTCTAATAATCAATTAAAATAACTGGGCAAGATTTGACTCTGTTATTTCCTTTCAGTTTTTCTGTGCTATTGGTATTCTCTACCTTTCCCATCACTGTAAGTTCATTTGGTTCCTTTGTGACAGCTGATGTCAAGCTGATCTGTTTTTATCATCTCACCTTCAATATTTGCTGGGATGTGCCACAATTAGAGCAGCTGACATTTTGCTGTAGGCAGAAACAGAATTATGTTGTGTGTGTTCTCTGTGGGTTACTCACCTGTCTACTCTTTACAAACACACAGTCATGTAGATTCATTGCTAGGCAGTTCTGTTTTCTGTGTTGACGTAGTACACCACTCATTTTGTGTCCTGGGAGTGGTTCCTGCTCCTCAGTATTACAAAGAGGTGATGTGGCTGGGGCAGTAGGGAGGCCGTGGTGATGGAAGTTAGAAGGGGCAAGATGACTGAAATCCAGATCAGAAACAGAGCAATGAATAAGATAATTTCTGGCTGGTCAAAACATTGTGATACACAGCTCTCTGAATTGGTAAGAGGTTGACGGTTGCAGCAATGCCTTAACAATGCATTCCTGATCCAGCCAGACCCTAAAGATCTGAGTACAGTTGCTGGGCTGAGCACGAAATACTGTACCTGTTGAGGACACAGAGCTGAGAAGCAGCGTGTCAGTGTACTGCAGTCCAGAGAAGAAAAAAAATGGCTTAGAAGAGCTACTCTCCATCATCTTTTAAAGGTCCTGGAGGACAGGAGAGGTGCCCGAGGACTGGACAAAAGCCATTGTCACTCCATTCTTCAAAAAGGGCAAGAAGGAGGACCCAGGGAACTACAGGCCAGTCAGCCTTACCTCCATCCTGGGAAATATGATGGAGCCGCTCATTCTAGAGGTCATCACCAAGCAAGTGGAGGAAAATAAGGTTATCATGAGTAGTCAACATGGATTCACCAAGGGGAAATCGTACTTGACCAGTCTGATAGCTTTCTATGATGACATGACTGGCTGGGTAGATGAGGGGAGAGCCGTGGATGTTGTCTACCTCGACTTCAGCAAGGCTTTCGACACGGTCTCCCATAACATCCTCCCAGGGAAGCTCAGGAAGTGTTGGCTGGATGAGTGGTCAGTGGGGTGGATTGAGAACTGGCTGAATGGCCGAACTCAGAGGGTAGTCATCAGTGGCACTTAGTTGGATGCCTGTAGCTAGTGGTGTCCCCCAGGGGTCAGTACTGGGCCCAGCCTTGTTCAACTTCTTCATCAATGACCTGGGTGAAGAGTTAGAGTGTACCCTCAGCAAGTTTGCTGTTGACACCAAACTGGGAGGAGTGGTGGATACACCGGAAGGCTGTGCTGCCATTCAGCGAGACCTGGACAGGCTGGAAAGTTGGGCAGAGAGGAACCTGATGAAGTTCAACAAGGGCAAGTGAGGGTCCTGCACCTGGGGAGGAACAACCCTATACACTGGTACAGGCTTGGGGCGGACCTGCTGGACAGCAGCTCTGTGGAGAGGGACCTGGGTGTCCTGGTGGACGACAGGTTAACCATGAGCCAGCAGTGTGACCTGGTTGCCAAGAAGGCCAATGAGATCCTGGGATACATTAAGAGGAGTGTGGCCAGCAGGTCGAGGGAGGTTCTCCTCCTCCTCTACTCTGCCCTAGTGAGGCCTCATCTGGAGTACTCTGTCCAGTTCTGGGCTCCCCACTTCAAGAAAGATGAGGAGCTACTGGAGAGAGTCCAGCGGAGGGCTACGA
>Ga0065711_1035208_pt1 | contig 22641 bp, 9 predicted proteins | sample Hoacrofraction12_FD_59098 | JGI IMG/M metagenome (GOLD analysis project Ga0065711, IMG submission 59098) | Hoatzin crop microbial communities from Cojedes, Venezuela - Epithelial fraction 12 v2 (version 2) | ecosystem: Host-associated > Birds > Digestive system > Esophagus > Crop | place... | reverse complement strand
GTGTGGTGTGGTGTGGTGTGGTGTGGTGTGGTGTGGTGTGGTGTGGTGTGGTGTGGTGTGGTGTGGTGTGGTGTGGTGTGGTGTGGTGTGGTGTGGTGTGGTGTGGTGTGGGAGGTTTTGTGACTGCTGGTTACCGCAGAGAGGATAACCTAAGTATTTAGGCATAGTGCATGTACTGCTACTGGATAGCTCATGATTAAGTCCCTGCTAGAACCCTCTTTGGGGTATTTTTTTAGAGGCAGAAGATTTGCTTTGCTTAGATAGAAGTACTACTTCATTGTTTGTTGCTGGTTACCTCAAATGTGCAAGCAGAGATGGAGGATCTCAACAACTAACCAGTCCGTAGTCTCCAAATCATATCTGTGTGGCCAGAAAGTTAGAGGCAACTGTTAGTCACCTGCATGTTAGAGATTTCCCTTAGGAAAGGATTTGTACATATGAAACATAATCCCCGCATCAGAAGTAGCTACTGTAGTTTTTTTTGATTCTGCTTTTTTACTGTACAAGATGAAAGATAATGACAACTCCACTGAAAAAAACCTCACAAATAAAAAGGAGGGATTTTGGCCTTTGTGATGAATAAACAGACTTTTATGCAAACTGTGAGTTTAAATTCGTCAGATGTGGATTGCACATAGCACCATTGGGTTTGATATCAGTTCTAAGCCACATGCTTCACTTGGAGTTACCTTTCAGGAGAAAAAGTACTGAATCCACAGAAGCACATCATAAACAAATACTGTACTAGTGTTGTGTCTTTGAGACAGTTTTTAATTTAATCTCCTCTATTTCACGATAATTCAGTTTTAAATAACTCGGGCCCATTACGTGCATTCTAGATGCCTTTCCTAGGATTGCATACAGGATCGCTCACAGCAGAAACTAAGTTAATATGTAATATAGTTTGGCTAAGCTTTTCCATGTAGGCATACATCTTTCCTGGAGTTGAGAGATAAATCCAGTTTATTAGAATAAACATCTCTAGATACCTATCAGTTCTTAGCCACAGATTTCTATTCCAGAAAATGAGATTTTGCATTTTAATATATAACAGGAAACAGATTTCTTCTTAGGGCAAAGATCATTACCAAAAATATTATGAAAATTGGTTCAGAAGGTATTAGAGAATTAGTGAGAAAGCTATTAAATGTAGCAGTGCTGGTACAACTTGTATCTCAAGATGTTCCTAAATGATGATTCCTGACTGTTTTCCATGGGAAGTATTCATGCCCTGTTTCTAATCATTCTGTCTAAATATCTGCTGTTGAACATGTAAGTAGATGGACCTCTGATATGATTGTCCTTAGGTTCATTTGACAGTTACTGGAGGATGGATCTTCTCCAAGACACATTTTTAGCAGTGCAAATGGAAGGATGAATGAGAAGAGAACCTTAGTTAGGGTCTACTATATTAAAAAAAAAAAATCTGTGTTTTGAAGTGTTTGGATAGCTATCCATATTGCTATCCAGCTTTCAAACTAGTTATTTTTTATGATGTTTCTGTGATAATAATAGCTCATCATTTGATTTCATGGGAATTATTTTCATCCTAAAGGTCTGAATATGATGTAAATGCAGCAGTACAGGGAATATTACAATGTCAAATGAAGCAGTGTCATTGCAGTTCTACATATACGCTGCTACAATGTCAAGATAAAAGGAAAGAAACCGGGTAGATCAATAGAGCAGAGTATCCGAAGTGATTGGATAAAATGCAAACAATGCATTATCTATTATGAAGTCTTATTAAATGAAAATACAACTTTCAGGCTATAAGAGTGCATTGAATTTGAATTCACATATGTCTGAGTGTTTAAAGCCACTGCCGTTTTTATTGAGCAAGTATATGTTCCTTCAATGCATTAACAGATACACTCGATATGACCTACTTTATAATTGCTGTGGGAGTTTGCCTTTGCATTTTTTGATAGTTCTCTGTTCATATTCGCAACCATAGCATTGCATTAGTTTATTTTCATTGAATCAATTTTGCTAAAGGATCTCCCATTTTTATATAAAGAAATACTTAGCTTCATTACACAGGGAGCGAAGTATCTCAATCTCAATTTTAAGCTACGGAAAATGAGGTAGCACAAGTTCAGTGTTATTTAGCTAAGGTCAAAAAGCAGATGGGGTAATAATAGGAATAGTACCTGGATTTTTCTGCTCCTCTGTTCCGATTCGGTGTGTGCAATGTCACATTCCTGCTGCTAGCAAGCACATTTTAAAATAAACATTTGTATCAGAGAATATGAAGATCTACATGAATGCACGGTATACATCTATCAAAAACACTAATAGGAAAGTCATCTACTGAACTCATATAGTAGCTGGAAATTAAATACAAAATGTTACTATTTCAAATATATTAAAGACTCTTATCCTTAGTGAGGCAAGTCTGATGTTTGAACAGAAGATTTTTGAGGAGTTAATAATTCTATTATACGGTGGAATAATTTGCCCAGGAAAAAGGTGGACAATTATATTTCTGGGAAATGAAAAATCAAGCTGTCAAATAGTAAAATAAGTACAAGGCATTATTCATCTATAAGAATGCTGCATCTGTCTGGATACAACACAATTTAGAATATATAAATTGGAAAAAAACACGTCTTTTACTTCTTCATGCTAGGGTAACAAAAGAGCAGCTGCATGAAGTTTTCTAGACTTCCCTAACAATTTACCTTCAGAAAGCAGTAAATGAAAGAAAATGCAGTTCTCAAAAGGAGAATTGATTTTATCATGTTCATGAATACTTGAAAAAAATTTACATTTAGTTTTCTTGCAATAATGTAACAGTTAAATGTTATTTCCCTTGTTATTGCCTGAGAGGAGGAATCCTCTGGTGGTGTCACTATTTGATTCTGGAAAAGTAACACCTGAAAGTAAAGGCCTGCTTAGTATTTGTAGCCATTCTGTGTTCTGTTCTCAAATTGTGCATCCTGGCACATTTACACAGTGTAAAAGTGACTTGGAAGCATCAGAATATAGGGGTTCTTTTTACCATCTTGCATGGGAGATAGAATCTGGAGTGAACTGGACTTGCAAGACAAGTATTTGCTAGTGTTGCACTCAAGGGTTAATTGCCATTGAAAGGAAAGAAGAAAATGCCCTGCAAAGGCTGTTTGCAAAACAATGGAAGGATGTCTGGAAAGGTTGCTGCTCCTGCATCTCACACCGCATCTCATCCGTGTTTCAGTTATTAAGAAGCCTTAAAGATACATCTGTGTTAGTCTTCCTTTGGTTGTATTCCCTTAGGGACACCAACAGGTTAGGAATTCCTAGAAACACTGAGTGTCTTCTCAGCTAAAGTGTAATTTTTGCTGTTGAAGTTCTTTGTGTTGCCTAATTTATTGAAATTCAGCCGATGTTGGTATAGAATGATGACGTTTATATGTATATTAGCAGGGGCTATGGGAGCTTTAGTAAAGGGCTTAACTGAAAAAGAAAAGCTTTGATTTTTCAGAAGGGATCAGCTGTAGTTCATATGTGCCTTAGGTATTTGAATGCTTTTTAAAAAAAAATCAGATGGTCAAAACCCAGTAACAGTAATCTGCACTCTCCTTGGAAGTGTAAGAAATTAATCATAAGCTTACAAAAAGTGCTCAAAAGTACATGTGTTTAAATACCATGTATCCTTTATCATGAATTCTTATTGATTACTTGGATGATTAAAAAAAAAGGCAAAACGATGCTTGTGCTACTGTGAATACAGGGTCAGCACTTATAGAGAAGAGCTCACGCAGTATATTTTCTGCCTGGGCTAATACCTTCACAGTAGTAAGGAGCCTCCTGCTGTAACAACTGAAGCTGCCATGCACTTTTCAAGTTTATTTCTCAGTCACCGTGCATTGTAGAAATCCAATCTAAAGATCATAAAGGAGTGAATAAGCATGGCTGAATGCAGAGCCAGAGACAAATGCTTTAGTTCTTGCAGAAGGGGGGCAGAAAGTGCTTTTGACTTCTGCAGCTTCTGAAAGGCATTCGAAAGCTCTCTTGGACTTGCATGCCTTTTATATCTGCAACTCAGACTGTCGCCTCTGATCTCAGCAACCAGCTTTATGCTTGTCTGGCAATCTTTTTCTCATGAGCTACCCCAGCAGTTATGATCAGCTGGGTGCTTAAGTAAACAGTTGCCAGGTTCTACATCCTGCCCTTTACTCAATATCTTTCTAAGCTTCTAAAAAGAATCTTTTACTAAGAAATACTATTTGCGGAGCCAGAATGGGGCAAAATCATCAGTCTCCTTTCTCAGGTGTTGGCTCTGCAGGGTGGGCATTGGCTTGAATACTGGACCTGCATCCTGAGACTTCAGTAATTCCATGCTTTTTAATACAGATTACAACATCAATTAAGGTCATGAAATCCCCTTTCCATTTGTATTCTTTTGGCTGTTGTGGATTTTTTCTGGTCTTATTTGACTATCATGGCATTTCTCTTCTTTTTTGTTCCCTGCTTCCCTTATCCCCGTTAGTCCTGTGTTTTCCAGCAGGCAGATGCTGATTCTCCTCATCCATGTGTAATCCCAATGAAATTTTCATTTTCCATATTTTATAGTCTGCTGCTATTCACCTTTCTAAACACAGGCAATAGGAATCCAGGGGAAAAGAATTCACTAACCTCCTGGGGAAACTAAAAATGATCATAGTCTAGCACGTCAGTCTTTAAATGTCCTTTGCCCATTCCACCCTCCCCTCTGCTACTCTTTAAGTATTTAAATCTGCCCCCTACCAGTCAGGCTTCCTCACCAGATGGTGCCTTCTGACTAGCTCTGCCTTTCTTCAGAGAATGAATAAGTATAGCAAAGAGCATAAGGAACTGGTGAGACAGCTCCTGGAATATTTCATCAGTGCTAGTGTCCACTTTTTTGAAAGGGCGGTGAAAAATGGGAGAGAGTTTAGGAAGGAGCCGCAAAAATGATTTGAGAGCTGGAGAAAATGCCTTACTGTGGGACTCTAAAAGAGGTCAATCTGTCTAGCTTATCAAAAAGAAGATTGAGAGGTGACTTGATTACAGTGTACAGGTACCTTCATGGGGAAAATATACTAGGTGCTAAAGGGCTTTTTAATCTGGTGGAGAAAAGCATAAAAAGAGCCAATGGCTGGGCACCAGACAAATTCAAATGAGAAATCAGACACTTTTTTTAACAGTGGAAGTGATTAAACATTGGCACAAATTATCAGAAGGACTGGACTCTGCACCTCTTGCCTTCACAACAGTGCTGAAGTGTAGTCTGAAAGATACGTCTTAGCCAAACACAAGTTGCAGATACATTCCAGGGAAAGCAGTGAAATTTAAGAGCCTGTGGTTCACTGAGGATCAAACTAGATGATCTTAAGATCTTTCAGCTTTAATTTTATAATTTAAAGTGCTGACTACAGTGACGGCTGATGCATCATGAAAAGCAAGCTGCTGTGAGAGGTACCCTTGGAATATTAGACACTGGTTTTGTGGAAGTAGACCTGTACAAATAATTATTTTAATGGCCTAAAGACAAATCTAAAAAACAAATAAACAGACAAAAAAGGAATGGAGTAGTTCAGAGTATACCATTTTAATATTTAAATTATTTGAAGTTACCATTTTTGAAGTCAGGCCAATTTGAAAATGTGTACCTCATTTTGTAAAGAAAAGTCAAGATGTTTCTTTGGGGAGATTTTAGAATTGAGTATTTATACTTCCCCCAAATCTTTTTGCATTGTTTTTTTTTTCTGGCTGAAAGAATTCTACCGATCTCACACCATAACTGCATTTACAGTGTGCTGATTTACAATGAGAAAACTATTGAAGATTTCCCCAGAAAACCAGGGAAACACGTTCCATGCTAATGCTCATTGGTTGTTCCCGCTTATTCTCCTCTTTGAGAATCATTATCATTTATGCAGGCAGTGATAGGTTTTTAAATGATGTAATCATATATAGGTGTGAAACGGTAATGGCTTTATCTTTAAAGATAAAGATTTTTTAAAAGGTTAATTATATTCCACAAATTGTTTTAAAAGTAGAATGTTAATATTATTGTAAGACTCAGACTTGGAAAGCAATTCCCCTTTCTAATGTATGTCATTTAATCCAAATATTCTTCCTTCTTTTCTTCCCATTATTGCTACTGTTTTGAAGTCCTGTGCTGGATAATTCCTGTCTTTTGTGTTTATTCACACACCTGTTGGTAACCATGTTCCCACTCCTCCAGCCAGAGACATCACTTAGCCCGGGTGTGCATATTTATTTTTTCTCGTGGTCTTAACTCATAATTCATTTTGTCCATCTCTTGATCGCTTTTGTTTTTCTTTCACATTTGTTCAATTTCTCACTGTCTCTCCGAACAAATCATACCCAGAACATGAGACCGTACTAATAACAAGTGTTGCATCGTTATGATTGCTGACCTGACAGGCAATATGTGTTTTGAGCAAACTCCAGTGCAATTTCAGCCAAGGAAAAGACAAGGCACAGTCTCAGGTCTAAGGCTGGAGAAGGGACAGAAGAAAAAATGTCAGCCTGATGTGGAAAGCAGGGTTGTATGTAGCATATCTTAGTGGCTGAAGCAGGGAGACAAAGGTCTCAGGAGCATGGCCAAGGCAGGTTAGAAGGAAATGAGAGGTAAGGGAGTAGGAGAGTGTGGCAGCAATGAACCTTGGCTGCATAAAAGTTGAAAACTCTGCTCTAGCCATAATGAAATATTAGGTACAGGAATTTTATGAGATGTTAGCCACCCGGCTCTCAGGAGATGAATTCTTACACTTCTCCAAATGTTTTACTGGTATCGTCTCCTCTCTTTTCACCAGCCATATAAATAGCGCTAACAGCAGCCGTAGTCATCCTCTATCTCACCAGCTGCAACTTTGCCCTCCTCGTTTTACATATATTTGGATAACACTTCTCTCTTCTGACTGGCAAAAAAAAAGCCCACATCAGCGCAGTCTTTCAGTCTGAACCACCACTGCTATTTTCTGTGGGTCACAAACCATCATGATTCAGCCTAGATGTTCCCTTCCTCTGTGCATTTTCCCATATCATAGTCTATCCCACAGAATTTTATAAATATTCTAAAGCAGTTCATCATAGACGACTAGACAGCAATGACATATGGAAAATGGGAATGTGGCTTCCCCTTCCATATACTGCATGTAAGCTGAGTTGGGAAAGTATTGAAGTTAGAGATTAGAGTCCTGAATTGAACAGTCCCTAGTCATAAGAATTTCACTAACGTGGCAATATGCTGTTACTAGCATGTGGGAAATGATGATTTATTTGTTTCTGTGGTATCAGTTTTTGTTGCTATTTTTTTGAAAGTCAGCTATGATCAAAGGCTCAGCTGTGTATGTGCCTCTTCGCTGGCAGTCAGTCAGCCTGTTGCCAGAACTCGTGCCTGTTTTTCATTTATTCTGAGTAAGTATTGGTATAATATAGACAGTATATTCTGTGCATGATCTGTAACTGGAGGTGGCAGTGTTCTGCTACATCCTTTACATAGTTAGTTTTAGTCATGGAAAGTCCATTTTAATTGTCTCAGTCTTAATCTATTGCTTTTAAATAAGCAAAGCGTGTGCACCTGTTTGGAAGTTGTAACAGAGAAGATTAATATGATATGAAAAATGTCTTTACTTAAACAAAAAGGTTTTCTAGAACCTTAGTTCTATTAATTTATAAGCAATGTTTATAAATTACATACAAAACATACTGTAGGATAGCATCCGTTCTGTGTGCAACAAAGATAAACCTTGTTCTAACACAGGAGACATCCCTCTTTGTCACGGGTAGCTGAAAGTATGAATATGCTGCAAGGTTGCTACAGTTATGCAAAAGATTTCAGAAAAAAAAGCAAGTTAGACACTGTGAAACCAAACCCTTATTTTAGTCTCCTATGAGTAATGACCACAGCCCTGCTCCAGAGGTGACCTTTTTTTCTTTCCCGGGGTGAGAAGGGGTTCATTTTGTGAAGCAATGAGCACTTTGCTGGTCCTGCAGAATCTGATGAGTTGTGGGAGATATGAGAGGAGCAGAGGCCTGGTTGGAGATGAGCTGAAGGAGAGACTCTGCTGCTGCATCTTGCTCCCCTGCGCTGGTCCCAGCTGCAAAAATGACACTGTATCTGTGTATTGATTTTTTTACCAGCCAAACCACTGAGTGTGCCTGAATCTGTAAAACAATAGAATACTGATCTATTAAAGAAAATGGTCTGTTTAAATTATCTATTCTTTTTACTAGTCCATGGTGCAGAGAGACATCTGTTTGCTAGTGTAGCCTGGCATATCTGCACTGCAGCCACCAGTTTGCACCATTTGGGTGTAAATTTAGCCCAGGTCTTCTGTTTAAAAATACCTGAATACTGGCTAAATCTTCCGCTGTCAGTTCCCAGATATGCTGAGTGGGTTGCATGGAGCCATTCGAAACACAAGAGCTATTAACAGGCAGAATTGGAATTTTTTTCCCAACTAGCAATTTGTTGAACAGGTTTCCACTGCAACTCCTAAATGATTTCACTTAAAAGGACACTGTCAATGTTAATTAAAAACATTCATTAGTGTTTTAATAATTCCTTAGAGGCTTTAAACACAAATCTGTTTCTGTACCAAAAATGTTTTTCTTCTTGTCTTCATCCATTTATTTGGGGGAAGCCAGTGTGTGTTGCTGGACTGTTTATATTGCTTCTCCTCCTCCTGCCCCTACCTTGCTTTTGAGAATAAAAGTATACATTTGACTGGTGATGAGGAAAAATCACATTAAAGTTAAATAGTTTCTTTTACAATGACAAATTGGAAATCAGAACCAAAGCCCAGCCTTTATGTCAGTTCAGGCATATTTGATTAGAGTGTGGGTTGTGCAGTGTCAGTTAGGTATGTAAGCATGATACGCTAAGTCTGTCTCGTGACACCAACGCAACCTTGAAGTCTCCATTAGGATGGTATCAGTATAGCTGGGACTAAATTTTTTAATTTACCTGAGAGTGTATTGATCATTTTTGTGAGTGGTATTGTCAGGCATGAATTGTGGTCTGAAAATGTCTGAACATGCCACACCACAGGTGAAATTCAGGTTTCCAGAGGCACTGGGAGGTTTACTATTAACTTCAGTATGACCAAAACATAATTATATAAGAATATACACTCCATTTAGTAGGAGGTCCTAAGTCCCTTCATTGTGCACAAAAGGGAGTGGTTATCTTTTGAATCTTGGTGGATGTACAGATTTTGAAATCTTCTTTAGGTATTTTTTGGCAGTGTTTCCTGATTCTTTTGGCATATTTCAATACAGAGAAACGTAATTCAAATATTTAGACTTTTGTAAAGTGTGACAATTGTGATGCTCTGTGGCTGTCTTTGTCATGCTTCTGTGTTAGCAACCCAGATTGCCACTTATATTACTGGAATTTTTATTTCCTTTTTTGGTCTTTCTCTTGTGCTTTTTCAGTTTATGCTGTTGAAGTCCAAGCCCTAGTCTAGTCTCATTCCATTTTTCAGGTCAATTTTTTCCCCTTTCTGTTTCTGTCAAATTTGCTAACTCTGTCCAGGTATGAGGCATAGTAATACACATGGTATTCAATTGATGTTCTTTTTTATTCTCTTGATTATGAAACATCTATTTAAATCCATATATATCATTTGCCTGTACATTTCATTTGCATGATTGAATGTTTTTTGGTAGTGAGACAGATTCTGTATGCTGTCATATGGCAGTTCCATAAGTTTTCAGAGAGAAGTGTATTTCACAGCTTTCACTTTGTGGTCTATGAGGAATCTTATTTTTTGAATAAGTATTGATTGCATAGTACAAATGTACAAACTTTCCTTTTATTCAGAAAGAATGAGCTTGGTTGATTATGAAAAAGAGTATTCATGGCAATCCAATAGGGAAAAAGTACCTTGATACCTGCAAGTTAGTAACTATACTCACTGTAAAATTAGGTAAGTGGAAATGTTGATGTGCAATGACTGCTGTAAAACCAGTATGAAAACCAAGATTTGACATTTTCATTTTAAGTATGGGGTACTATCTATGGGTTTCTAGTTCTCACAGATTTGGGTGAAATAACCCAGTGTTGCCAGCTGTATTGGTAAGGAATAGCCAATCCCTTCTTAAAAGGAGCCCAAAGGGACAAGAAGAGATTAGCAGTGAACAAGTATTCTCATAGCAAATACTATATCCTACCATTTTTTTTAGCATACTAAAGGCAGAGTAAGCAAGGGAGATATAAAAGGCTCTCAGATTAAATCCCTAATGCAGATGAACTCAGGTTGGGCTCAGTCCAATATTTGTTGATAGTAACATCTTAAAGAGCCAGGAGCATCTCAGAAGACACTCTAAGGTAAGGAGAGCAGAAAGTGCTTTATACAGAAAAAGAACAGTCAGGTTGTCTTGGGACACAGTTCAACTCTGAGCATACCTACCACTTCCCCTATAAATTAATCCTCAATGCTGGGACTCATTGACAGAAATTTCGAGGGTGGTTGGTTTTGTTGTTTGGTTTGTTTTGTCTTTTGTTTTTTTTTAAACTTGTAAACTCTGCTGCAGATTCCTGCAGTCAGAGCTTGAGGTCTGTATCTTTATCCATGCCTGGATAAAGGTCTGCTGCTCATCTGTTCTGAATATCCATGGTCCTGGCCATCAGTGGCCGTACCTGGAGCACTTTCCATTTAAGACTCTAAGCAAATAAAAGATGCAGAGTTATAATAAACAGGTTTATTACATAACATCCAGGTTTCCCCCCTATTCTTTCCCTTATTAATATGCTAAGTGGTTCATTGATAATGTTTGCTTTGATACTTACAAATCTGCTTGTCCTGCAGACAGTAGGTGTTATTAAGTTGTAGGTGTTATCAAGTTGTCACTTTCACAACACCACTTTGGAAATACTTTCCTCAGGAAATTTTCACTATTTCTCTTTACCCTTCTTGACAGATCTTTGGTGTTTAACTTTGCAGTGCAACTTGTAATATGAAAGCAAAACCAGAGGAAAGTGGAAAATACCCAGCAGTACCACTGTTTCAAGTCTCTGAATAGTCACCAGTAGACTTTCAGTATTTCATACCTGCAAAGCAAATCAGCTGGTTGCTGAATGAAGTACTAAGATGATGATTTAAATCTGACTGAATGTGCTTAAAATGACCTAACATTTACTCAGCATCACCAATTATGAAACTCCCTGTTACATGGCTAGATGCCCTTATTTTCTGTCAGATAAGTCATTTAATCAGCTGTTTCTATTACTATGCAGCTGTATAATTGTGTAAGAGAGGATTAAAAAGAGTTTTCTCTGCCTGTCTTATGCCATAACTGGTGCCATGTGCAAAATAAAATGTTCCCCTATATCTACTATCACAGAAGCTGGCAGAGTAGTCAGATGTGGCCTGTGAGAATATTTACCTACAATATGCAACACTCGGGTTCAAAATTCATCTCTGTTGTCTCATCAGTTTTGGAGGACTAGATAGAGATATGTGCTTTTCTGAAAGTTTAGGCTGGAAGATGACATTCCCAAGTTACTGGTTGCTAGAGCTGTAAGTTCCAGATAAAAAGAATTAGAAAGTACTGTAAAACAAATTGTAATAGAAAAACTTCTATCATGCTTATGAAGATATGAACAGTACTAACACAGAGAGACAGTTTACCACCACGGTATAAAATAAACATTTTTGATAGTGTTAGAAGTATTCATTGTGTCCAATGTTTTGACCATAATGGCTTAAAAATATGCTATATTCTGAAGAAAGAAACTTGCCTATGTTTTTCAGATTTAGTCTCAAAAGTCTTCAGCATACACGTACGCTAAATTTGTTGATTTTGAAAGGAGTTAGGGAATAGCCTGGATAAACAAGTTTTATAACAAATAGAACAGGAGGCAATGCCAAAGGAGAATAAAGGTCAGAGAAAGTTCAATTCAGTTCATTGAGACAGAACTGGGGTAAAATTTAGGCAGAGAAAATGGAAGAACAGTGATAGGAGGCAACAATATTTTAGAAGGAAGTGAACTGAGATAGAACTGAAGGAGCAGCCAAAATAGCCGTGAGACAGGTGCATAAGCTGGTGAAAAGGAGAACAGCTACCATGGTTAAGGCTGCACATTTGTCCTTAGGCATGCAACGTCTAAGGAAGCCATCAGGGGTCCAGCAGAAGATACAACAGAAGCAAGGTTGGACAGCCAGCAAGAGCAGATTTAAGAGAAGTAAGTGTTTCCAGGACCGCTGGCAAAGACACTCAGGCAGAGACTGGGAAGAGGGCAAAAGGAATGATGACAGAGCCTTGAGATGTGCCAGCAGAGATGGGGGAGAAATAGAGGATCCATCAGCACTAACTCTCTAATGCTGTCAGCCAGATGAAGAAACAATAAGCTGGTGTCACATAAACCTAAGGGTGGGAGTTTCTTGTGCAGTAGTAAGTGGCCTATGGTGTCAAAGGTAACAGAGCTATCAAGGAAGAATGAGCACAGAGAAATGACCCTACAAGAAATAGGCACTTAATGTGAGGGATGACAAGACAAATTAGGCACTTGGCAGTATACCTAAAGCAACTCCTTCAGCTACTGAGACCACCTACATTGGCAGAGTAATTAGAAGATCTTCCAAACACAGTGATAAATGGCATGATAGGGGAAGGGAGATCTACGCCTATTTATAAAGTGCCTGTCATCACAGTATCCAGATATCACAGCAGCTAGTTAAAGAAAGATAGTCACTATCCAATAGTGGAATATTTCCTTCAGTTTTGGTTAGATGTGTTTGGTATAAAAAGATATCCCAAATAAGTAAATTTTGTCAAGTGTGACAAAAGCAGGGAATGCCTCTCTACAGTGATGTACTGTGTACATCTTCAGGGACAGGAAGTACTCATGCTTTGAAACTGAAATAAAAAAGTGTTTTATAGAATTTTGTAATGATGACCCTGTTCCTGAAAAAAAAAAAGAAAAATGTTGACTAGCCTATGCAGACTAGAGCTGGTGCACAATTTAACTAGCAGTGTTTGAAAATCGTGCTTAGGGCTTAGAAATAATGAGCTCCTAATGTGTTTTTCTAATCAAAGTATCAGCATGAAATTCACTGTATTTGGAGACCATCCTATTATCAAGGCAGCAGTGTATCATAAGTTCACTGTGGATATTATTTTTATGTCTCATCTTTGAGTTAGATTTGCCTTTACCTCTCCTTTTTAATAATTTTAAGTCACAAGCAGTAGCAATAAGAGAAGAGCTGTGCTTAGCACATCTGTTCCAGCTTTCTTGGACCAACAGACTTCCCTGACAGTCTCAGTTATCTTTCCATGCAACGCAGTTTTGAATGGAGGTTTGATGTGCACAAGTTTTTTCCCCCAAGATTTAGTCATGTCATAAATCAAACAGACAAGTCACATGATGGGACTTTTTTCCCTATTTAGTCTACTGGATGCAGACAGGCAGGTACTGTAGGTTCCTCAATGGCTTATTCTCTAACAAAAGCATAGCATTGTGCAGTTTGCATATTACAGCAGGCTTTTCATGGGTTTTACCCAGCCAATATTTTCCTGTCACAAAAACAGAGCCAAATTTCCACTACTGAATCCACATAGTTGTAGCAGCCATGGACCCAGTGGTGTTTTTAAGGACCAGTTTTTTCTGTTTCTCCCTTTTCCTTATGGTAGCAACATCTTTTATTTTTGAGAGACTGATTTTGTGTTACATTTTGTTAAAAAACTGTGCATATGTATAATTAGTGACATGCATGATTATGTTTCTAGGAATATGGAAAAGAGAAGCAGATGAGGTTTATTTTATCTTCTTAGTTAAACCAGTTGAAGGAATCCAGGTTCTGTTCACTTAATTTTTGCCTGGTTTTGATTATCCAAGTTATGTGAACATAATAAAGTTTCATACAATTTCTCGTGATACTTTTCCCAAAAAAATCTCCAAACAGCTACCCAGGCAATTGTTAATTGATCATTTTTGTTAGCCTTGTCTCAAATTCACCCTCGTATTTATGTAGACAGACAAATATAGTTATGGTCAAGCCTCTGACATATGATATGGGAGAGTGCAATACAGTCTGGCATTAATGAAAGAACAAAGATCTAGAGGGTTGCTGGAAGCTATTTAAACCCTGCCTTAGTTATCTAACAAAATCTGCACCAAATCATATGTAAGCACAGAGAAGTCAAGCAATAACATGGTTATACGGATTTGCTTCATGGCGTGTGTGTTACTTAAACAGCAGTTTGATATTTAGACGTTCTACGGAGGCTAAATCATGCATGCTGCTTGTCTACTGTGCTGCAGCATGTAACTAGGAATTGGTGTGCAGCTTTCCTTAAGAGATGCACAGATACACTTCAGACAGAGATCTCATAAAAGGTGTCGTGTTGAAAGGAAGTTGCAAAAGGTTCCATTAAAAAAGAAATCTGAAGTTATGTGCTTTACTCAACTTGAGTTTCACAACACTAGACCATTGCCCAAATTAGGCTCCCAAACCAACCCTTCCTTGAAAAAAATGTAGCTGGAAGGAGGAGGAAACAGTTTTTTGTACTCAGTAGCTTACAGGAGAGTAGTAGAAGGATGCTATATAGATTGGTTTTAATAGAAAAAGGTGAAGGAATGGGACAGAAATTTAATACCCTATGCAGTTTAATGTCCTCCAACCCACTCTACACCAGAGCATCCCTAAGTGTAACGAAGGAGAGTTAAACAACCTCTGTGAGTAAAATAATATTACATTCAGGTCTACCAACCTTACTGCCAAGGATTCTTTATGAACAGCAGGGAAAGATTAATCCTTTGGATTACATTCACAAAAGGACAGGTTATAAATTGCAAGTGTTGCATTTTGGGACAGACTCATTTAAAACTGGAATATGGAAATGTGAACCCATATACACTCCACATTTGCAATTGTGTGTTGCATTTTGATTCAAGCCATTTCTTTTGGTGTTGTCCAACTTCTAGTATGCTTTGTGTGATCCCTCCGATAACTTTGATAACATGCTTCCCCTTCCCCAGAGAAACTGTGAGAAAGAGCAGCAGAAAACTGGAACAAAACCCCACCTCTTTGAAATACCAGTGTGGTGCTGGTGTGGGATCTTGCAGAACCAGCAGCAATCACTGCCCTGGGTCCTCACTTTCGTTGAGGAAGAGAGAAGAAACAAGAGAAGTGTGTCTCTCATGAGTATCTCAGGAACATTTAATTTCATGAAGCACCAGTCTTAAGGCCAGTCCAAATTAACCCCAAATTAGAAAGGCACAATCTAAGCTGGAGTAGGCAAAAAGTTTTCAGACTGAAGCAATGCAGAAAAAGTTGTTATTCCATCCCTATAAAATATATTGACATAGATTCAAATTTTCTGTCAGTGACCCCTTGCTTTAGCATACTCTTATGGTTAGAGCTTCATTGCACTACCTAAGCAGCTGCCACCTTCTGACAATGGAGAGAGAAAAAAAGTTGAACCTTCATTTTAATGAAAAAATTTACAATAAGAAAAGGCAATGTGAAAAGACTGCAACTTCCCAGGAAAAAAAAACCAAACCCAACACATAGCTCTGATGCTTAGATTAAATACAAGTTGTTTTTCCCTTATACACAATGCTTGCAGTCTGCAGCTGTTCACAAAAGACCAGAAGACTTAATATACAAGCAAGTAAGGTTTTTGGCTTTTTTCCTTTCTTTACTTATAAAGGACATGTGTAGTTTACCTGTTCCAGTGTTACATCAAGGTGCTCTCCTTGAATCAAGACTTTCTTTTTCTACTTTAGGCATTTGGGGGGGGGGAAGGAAAAAGTAATAATATTTTGCTTTTGCTTTGAGAAGAGTCTTTCATTTCTCATCTTTGAAGTGCTTTTCTAAGACTCAGAGTGCTAAATATCCTGCACTTTACAGATGGGGAAGGAACTAGATGAAAAATAAGTGCTTTACATTCAGCTTTTACACTGACGGTTAATCTTACAATTGCTCTTTCTTTTCCAGTAGCAGGCACATGTCACCTCTATGCAGTTCAGATTTTCAGGATCTAGGAATCAAATGAGTTACAAGCTTCAACAATATTTCAATATTTAGCCAGCCTCTGTCATTGTGTTAACTACCTGACCTTTGATACAACTGATAGCAGAGTTCATTTTACCACCTACAACTTGAGGTTCCTTGGCTACAAATACTTCAGAGTGGTGCCGGGATCAGGATTAGACGACAAAACTGTGGTTTCCTCATCTCATCGTAAAATCTTCTCTTTTTTCCCCTACATTTTTGTCTTGTTCTTTGCTTCACCAGCTCCCACACCCCTTTTTAAGGCACATCACTTCCAAGAATGTCATCAACACTATACCTGTTTCTGCCATCATTTAAGTTTGGCTCTCTTGGTGATTTCAGCATTAGGAGACCTAGAATGGACCAAGTAGCCCATGCTGGCAACGGTATTGGGAGACTGAGTGTGTGCTGAAAGCACAATCCCTGTTAATGTGGCTACACCCAGTATCACTAATATGCAGATGTATTGATCCCTTAAGGCCACCACTATCCTGCACGTCGGAGAAGCTCCACTACATTATTCTCCGCGTACTTCAGCTTCAGACAAAGAACCAGATCATAAACTTGCAGCCAGCACCAGATTTTCACTGTGGTTCTTTACACACAAGCTTGTCTGGAACAAAGGACAGGAGAGGATCCTGAGAAATACTCTTCTTCAGGAACAGGATAGAAACAATTAAAGTAAAGGTTACCTGAATCAACATCTATTAGTAACTAATCATTACCTTATCTGTCTTTACTATCCTATTTTCCTACTGCTTAAGCAGTGAAATCCCGGTAAACGCCTAAAAATCTCCTTTCATATTCTTTTCAAAGGGTGCCTGCTTTATTGGTAGTTTCACATCCAGCACCCTAAGTGTGTTACATGTTTTAGATGGGGATCTCCCCATATGTATGTTTTCTGCTTGTGAAGGATGACATCATTGGCAGGAAGCTGATCATACCAATTACTTCTCCTGGTGGCAATTAGGACCAAACATGGTTTTCTAGTGTAAGAGGAGTATTTGCATTTCTGAAAGGTCAGAGCTTCCATAGTAATCCCTGTATATCATACGCAAACCCTCAGGCACTGACTACACTTATGACACCTTACTGTAGTCATCTACCTTCACTTCACCTCTCATCTTAATGTTTCAAACAATAACTTTTCTCACCCTCCCTTTGTTACAGCCCAAAGTATATACATAGTATAATAGCAAGTATTCTGCTTGTACAGCTGATGGCTTCCCTGGAAAATGCAATGTGATGTACTTCCATTCCCCTGTTACAAAAAGGTAAAAGTTCTTATCAAATTTCCAAAACCCACAACATTAGTACATGAAAAAACAGCCTATGTGACTATAGAGGGAGTTAAGTGTACTTTCATATTTGCATGTTATAATGATAATATAATGGTACTATGAAGACGAACTGGAGTTCTTATTTGTGTAGATTATAGTGTGATCACGAAAGACTCCCAACCTTGCTCCTAAATCAAAGTCATCTTGAGCCTTTGTTAATTTTCTGGCAAAGAAACTACTGTAAGTGTATTGGTTTAGAAAGTGAAAATGACCATACCAACACATTAAACTGGATCTTCTGGAAACATTGGTTAAGGTAAATAGCTATATTTTTTTAAGTGTTACTTGATAGTTTTTAATTTTACTTTTGTTCTTTTGAATTTTGAATTGCACAGCAAAAAAATTGCAGTTATGGTTGTTTAAAAACAATATATTATATATTTTTATCTGTGTTTTGTAGGTTGTCTTGTTCAGTTTCATAATGTATCGTCCATTTACCTTTCTCTCCTGTGTCTTGTATGAGGCAGTTATACTCTTTCTTCTAATCAGGACAACTGGGCAGAATATAATCTATCCTATAAAAGATATTTCCATGTTTTACAACAGGACAAACGAGCTATGCATTTTTCTTTTTAGAAATTATCCTTCATTGTAAACAATATAATCCATCATGTTTGGTCTACATGGTGAAGTGAATATCCTGATAGTTAGCATGAAAGCTTACTGAAAGTACAGTGACCATCTGCATCTCTCTGTTGGGCTTTAAAGGCCAGTTCTCCCTTCTAAAGATTTATAATACAAAGGGCAATTCACTAATTAGTACTGTAAATTAGTGTTGCCATGAGGTTAAAAAAAAAAACCTAACAGCCCCTGCAGTATTTCAATTAATGTTATTTTTAATTGCTTGTATTAGCATTTGAGAACAAGATTGATTAGCTTTTAACCGTCAAAGAAACAGAACTTGAAGCTCTTAAATACTGAAATGGAAGTTGTTAATTATACTTAAAAATCCAAAGATACTGTATGTGGAAATCTGGAAGGTCATCTGAGTACTAAAGAGGGTATGTTTCATTTCTGTTCTGTTTAAATAAAAATTAAAAATGTTTGCATAGAGCCACATGTATTTCTCATGCTCTCTACTAATTGATCACGCAAATTAACATCTCCAAAATCACTCTAAAAACAAAACAGCTTTCATAGTGCATCTGTTTATAGAAAGTAATTTTAGAAGTTGTTTAACTTTAAAGTGATTAGTTAATTCTCAATTTGTGATTAAAGTGGCAAGATGTGAAATTTCTCCTAAAGCTGTCATGAGTTTTCCTCTGTAGACCCCAATTCAACAAACAGCAGCTCTTTGCTAGGACTCGAAGGCTAGCTCTGAGACGAGACTTGTGCTCCTTCATCCCAAGTTCAAGGCCCTACCTGAGGTGGATTTAGAGACCTCAGGACGGGACACAGAAAAGTCATTGAGCAGAGCAGAGATCTTCCCGCAGCCAGCTGATAAGGATCATGAGGCTAGCTGTGCTGTGTAGCACCTTACAGAGCTGTTTGTGTCCAACAAGGTAGCCACAGGCTGATAATCTTTCCAGAATACATCTGTAGTCACTGTTTAAAAGAGATAACCGGTATTAGTATTTTCGCGATTATTTAATAGGCCCAGTTAGAGCAGTAATCTGGGAAGTAGAACTTCTGGACTCATGTCCTGCCTCCACATGAAATGATTTAAATACATCACCCATCTCACAGGGTTGTATATTAACAACCAGACCATTAAGGAGAGGAGATGGAGGAGAAGACAATAGTTTTTTCTTCTAACCAGGTCACTGAAGCTGTGCTGTTTTGCAACAAAACAGAAGTGATCTGCTAACCCTAACTATTTAGCCTTATTTAGTTCTGTAGCTCCTGAGTCCTGGCTGGATTTGGGAAGGAGAGATATCTTTTCAAACTATGTCATTTTTGGCTGTAGCCCTTAAGCACGGATTTAAGTCCTCTGTGGTTAATGGGGAAGAATCTCAGCTGATGTACAATGCCAGCTCTTCATCAAGTGCACACAGAGGTCTGCATTCTTAATGACTCTTGGCCGTCTGCTGAAGCACTTTGCAGAAGTGGAGCCTTCCTCCCAGATCGCAGGTGGAGTGGAGCCTGTAGTTCCACATCTGTCTGGCCAGCAACCGGGCAGGTCTGAGCAGGTGCTCTGTCCTCAGCGCCTCATCCGCACCGCTCACTTGACTCCTCAGGCACAGACTTTATTGAATAGGATTGTGGAACTAATGGGGCTGAGAAAACTTTTTTCCCTCAGCCCAATTATTTTTCAGCCAGATTATCATGGGCGGAGGATTATTGTCGTGAAACTATGGCTATAGCAGGCTTATCACTTCCGCTTCTTCTTTTAAAGGCAGTGGAACTTGGTACTCTGACCTTGGTCCCTTTGATGCATTAAGACTCCGAGATAATCTTGCTGGAAGAACATCTAACTGTAGATTCTCATTGGCCTTAAGCACAGGGCAGGTACCAGAGGGAACTGGTGCACAGTGGGCTACACAACAAAGTACAGCCGTCAATGCATGAGAAACTTCAATAGCTATCAAAAATTGTGGCACATTCATGTCTCTAGCTTAGTGTTACGGGTTTGCGTGCCAAGGTTTTGGTAGTGGGGGTCTATAGGCGTGGCTTCTGTGAGAAGCTTCCCCCATATCTGATAAAGCCAGTGCTAGCCAGCTCTAAGATGGACCCACTGCTGGCCAAGGCCAAGCCAATCAGCACAGTGGTAGCCCCTCTGTGATAACTTATTTAAGAAAGGGAAGAAAAAAACTCTGGGGAAACAGCAGTGAAGTGAGAGGAGTGAGATGATGTGGGAGAAACAACTCTGCAGACACCAAGGTCAGTGAAGAAGGAGGGGGGAGGAGGTGCTCGAGATGCCAGAGCAGAGAGTCTTCCCTTGCAGCTTGTGATGAAGACCATGGTGAGGCAGGCCATGGTGAGGAAGGTTGTCCCCCTGCAGTCCATGGAGGTCCACAGTGGAGCAGATATCCACCTGTAGACCGTGGAAGGGACCCCACGCTGGAGCAGGTGGATGCCTGAAGGAGGCTGTGACCCCATGGGGAGCCCCGCACTAGAGCAGGCTCCTGCCAGGACCTGCAGACCCATGGAGAGAGGAGCCCATGCCAGAGCAGGTTTGCTGGCAGGGCTTGTGACCCTGTAGGGGACCCACGCTGGAGCAGCCTCTTCCTGAAGGACTGCACCCCATGGAAGGGACCTACATTGGGGCAGTTCGTGAAGAGCTGCAGCCCTTGGGAAGGACTCACATTGGAGAAGTTTGTGGAGAACTGTCTCCCATGAGAGGAACCTTCACACTGGAGCAGGGGAAGAGTGTGAGGAGTCTTCCTCCTGAGGGATAAGGAGCAGCAGAGACAATGAGTGATGAACTGACCGTAACCCCCAATCCCCATCCCCCTGTGCTGCTAGGGGGGAGGAGGTAGAGAAATGGGACTGAAGTTGAGATCGGGAAGAAGGGAGGGGTGGGGGGAAGGTGTTTTAAGATCTGGATTTATTTCTCACTATCCTACTCTGATTTGATTGGTGATGAATTAAACTCTCTCTTTCCTCAAGTTCAGTCTGTTTTGTCCATGACAGTAATTGGTGAGTGATCTCTCCCTCTCCTTATCTCGACCCTTTCATCATATTTCCCCTGCCCTGTCCAGTTGAGCAGGGGCAGTGATAGAGCAGTTTTGGTGGGCACCTGGGATTTATCCAGGCCAAACCAAAACACTTAGACAGCAGCCAAGTGGCAAACTTGCAGGCTCGCTGGTACTTCAGATCTTTCAAAGTCCCTTTTTTTATCTATCTTAAATAGAACACATGGAGGACCTGACTCCTACCCCTACAAACGGAAAGGGTGTGGGTATTACCTTGGTAGCAAAGACCACAGTGCTAACTGACAACATTGTCCTGACTTCCATGTTTTCCCACTCTCTCTTGCCATTTGATTCAAGTCCCCTTACTAACCTCATTCTTCACCTCATATAGTTGAATAAAAAAATTATTGCAGATTGTAAGTAATCATATAATAGCTATTCTATAATTGTAATGTGAGGGAACTGCTGCCTGACTTCTTACTGCTTTACATCTTCTAACTAGATAATACTAAAAAGTGAGGGACACAAAGGGAGATGAAGATAAAGGAAAATGAAGTTTAAAAATGAGATAAGATAAATAAAAATGAAATTGATATTTTTGACTGTTAGGAAAGCAAAACAAAATCACATTTTACCTGAAAATTTCATTTTGGAAAAGGATTTTTCAGCTGAAAAAGCTTTCATACAAAAAAATTTTAGCTACATGTGTTAAAAACAGTATGTCAACTCATCAGAGGACCAGGATTTTTTTAGAGGCAATTAGAAGGTATATTTTAGAGCTAATTTGACTATCTAATGAGAATATCGCAAATGAAGTGATTCAAGATAGCTCAAGTACTAGTGATCAGAGTTTGTCAAGGTCAAAAGTTTCAGTTATTAATATTTATATATGTATAAGTGGGAAAATAGTTTATTCACAGTCAATGCTTTAAAAAAATCTGCAGTGTAGTGACCAACAAGAAATGATCATACCAATCTTTTCTAACATGCTGTTGAATTCCTAACCGCAATACACATGTCAGATAGAACACTATATTTAATTCCTGGAGAAACAGATGATAAATCAAACTAAATAGAATTAATAGTGCCTAATTACTAGTTATATACTTCACCTGGAGTATCATATTCAGTAGTGATCACCATACTTTAGGATATAATTGCTCTCCGTGGCTTATAATATGGAGCCTGAAGTACAATAAACCTCAGAGAAAAACATTAAAAAGAGAGAGAATAAAAACAGCACTTTATTTTTAATATTTGAATAAAAATCTTGAGGTTCAAGGAAATCATTTTACATGGCATTTTTAGTAAGTCAGAAGACAATGAATGGTGTGACTGGTGAAAACACATACTGCTGACCTATGAAAAGCAAAAGGAGCCTTAAAATGTTTTAATTTCTTTTTCCCTACAGGGCTGTGACTTTCTGGGAATATGGTACTAAGTCTGCTTGAAGAATTAGTTTCTTTTTTAAAAAAAATGCTTCGCACTATGGCATCTTTGACTTGACTTATTTGTGTTGTAACAGTGTTGTGAGATGATTTTTGACTGAAAAGGTAGAAATATAAAAGCTTTCCTTTCCTGTAAAACTGCTCTAGGTGTAAACAATCTGTTTCTTCTTACCCCGTCATTTAAATCAGCTTAGAACAATCTCTTGTTGAGGAATTCTACAAATTTGCAAATGGACATTGCCAAATGCTGGATTATTGCTGCATTGTACTTGAAGTCTTAAAACAGAGTTGGAGACAC
>Ga0065711_1035207_pt1 | contig 22642 bp, 12 predicted proteins | sample Hoacrofraction12_FD_59098 | JGI IMG/M metagenome (GOLD analysis project Ga0065711, IMG submission 59098) | Hoatzin crop microbial communities from Cojedes, Venezuela - Epithelial fraction 12 v2 (version 2) | ecosystem: Host-associated > Birds > Digestive system > Esophagus > Crop | place... | reverse complement strand
TGGAGATATTCAAGACCCACCTGGACAAGGTCCTGTGCAGCCTGCTGTAGGTGACCCTGCTTCGGCAGGGGGTTTGGACTAGATGACCCACAGAGGTCCCTTCCAACCCCGAACATTCAGTGATTCTGTGATTCTGTGAAGGTATTGAGCCAGATTTATCTGCTTTTCTGTATGAAGACAGTATGGCTGTTCTTCTGTTATGCTTTTCTGTAATTAAAATTTATGACTGAAGCATTTATTTATTTTATTTGTGTGCTTTTCCACATCTTCCAGCACCGTATCATGTGGGTGACCTAAACATATCAGTGAATTTGTCCCTCGCAGCTCCTCAAAATGGCAGAGAAACAGCCCAATCTGCATTTACAAGGGGATCCTCACCCTGGGAAGGGTCTGCTGCGCTGGGAAGGGCCCTGAGGGACCAACAGCCACTTTCTTCCTCCTCCTCCTCCTCCTCCTCCTCTTCCTCCTCCTTCTCCTCCTCATCCTCCTCTTCCTGCTCCTTGTGGTGCCCTGAAGAAATGGCCATGCAGCACCCTGCTGTGCCAGCCCTTCCCCTGCCAGCCCTCCCAGAGCTGACCACCGCTGGCTGTATCCTGCACTTATGACTGAGGCACAGTGAGAGAGGAAAATAAAACATCTCAGCGTGACAAAGCCTGCGAGTCCTTAGTAAACACTGAAGTGAAGCCTACATGGTTTGATCAAAGTCCAGCAGCACATCTGTGGAAGAGGTAGGAGAAGGATCCAACCCTTTTCTTGCTTGGTTAGAAACCTGTAATTACAGTTATCAGTGCAAGACACCTAATATATCCTTTTCCAATCTTCTTTTTTCTTCTCTTTTTTTTACTCTTGGAGTAACTTTTTCTTGTATCCAGTGTGCAGTAATTCTGTGTTTTTCCCTTTACAGCAGTTGGATTCTCAGCGTAGTCCCTGACCACAAATACTTTTGAGTGGAACATCTGGTTCTAATTTGCGCTCCAGAAATGTTACTTTCTGCAGTATTCTACTTTTCTCCCAAATGATATTTTTCCTCTTGTGTTTGCCCAGAACAGCTTGTAAGCTGATCAATACCTGAAGCAACAAAGGATCCATTTGAGAACAAAGACTTCAAAACCCACGTAAGTGATTTCCCAGAACTCGGGGCGGTTGCAGGAGAGGTAGTTTGCAGCCCGGCCGTGCACACAGGCACACGTGGAAGTGTTCAAGGCCAGGTTGGATGGAGCTCTGAGCAACCTGGTCTAGTGAAAGATGTCCCTGCTCACGGCAGGGGGGTCGGAACCAGATGATCTTTAAGGTCCCTTCCAACCCTTACCATTCTATGATTGTAAGATTCTATGATTCTATGTGAGTAAACAAACCTTCACCTACTTAGAGGGGAAGTACTGCTTTGCATAAAAGAGGCCGTGTAGTCAGTAAAGTGGAGATACAGGATGAAGCAGGAATGTTTAATGTACTTTCAGGCAAAGGAAACATGAAGCGCCAGCTGAACTCCAGAGAAAACTGTAGCGCCCTTCTGGTATGTTTGCAATACAGATGATGTAAATAATATATGACTCCTGGAAGGAGACTAGGAATATATAAAGTTTTGCGTAGGGGAGCACTGCGCACACATGGGAGATTCAGCTGCATCTACAGATCACTGGCTGGATGCCAAACAGTGCGAAGGTGCCCACTGTAAAAGGGGCTCAGGGACTGAATTACTTTAGTAATCAAAGTTGATTGTGACTCACATGCTGAAAGAGTAAATTGTGCAGTGCCACAATCCATCAAGTTATTTAACTTTGGAAAAATGAAGCTCCTGAGTGACAGTGGAATAGGATTTATTATTCCATTATTTTATCTTTATAAGCCAAGCTGTAGGCAAATATGATCAAGGTTTTTAAGAGTTGGCCTGAGCAGGGTTGTCTTACTGGCCAACCACTTCATCGTTACCATAAAGCATGGAGAAATAGAGCATGATCCAAACACATAACCGTTTTAAATTCTTTTGGGCTCTTACCACTGGAAGGTGAACTAAGCTGTACATGCTCTGAGGAGCCTGCTGTCCAGCCGTATCTGCACTGGCAGCTGTGTTGCGGCTGTGTAAGATGGAGTTTCCCCTGGTGAGGTGCTCCCACCCATCCCAGGATGGGCATGGGAGAAGTGCTGGACAGAGAAGCCTGGGGTTTCAGCCTTCAAAGAGCTGAGGCTGAAACCCCACTTAGCCTCCAAGAGCCTGCCTCATAGATTTCTGTGTCCTGAAAACCTACTGGTTTACTTTTTGGGGTCGGAGACTCGCTTCTTCAGTTCTGCTCTCTGAGGCACACCTGGGGTCTGATCTCATTCACCTGCTCTGTCTCTTTGCACAGCCACTCTCCCAGAACCTTCTTTTTCTTCATCAAAAAAAAGAAGGTAGAAGAGAAGGTCCCAGCTCAGCCCTTGCCTCCCACTCCTAATTCACCCTTTTCATAGTGTTCCTCCCTCCTCTAGAATATGAATATGCTGTAATATGAAAGAATATGCCTAATGCCTTTTCAGGTGTTAGAATCTGCAGCTATCCTTTTTTCATCAGCTCATCCATCCATTTAATGCTTAGCATGACCATGAATGTCTGCCATATGGGCCTGTCTCTTGGTATTTTAATCTGGCCTGAGTTTTGGGTCAGTAGTAAGCAAGAAGAGCAATTATAAACAAGTATGTCACACTTCAAATAAAACAAATTATTTTATTTGTTCCTCCAAGGCTGTATTCCTAATATAGGTTCTTGGACACCTGAGAAAATGTTTACATTGAGATTTACTTCTGACTGTGTTGAAGTGACGCCAATAGGACAGAGATTCTCTCTGTAATCATTTGCATGCTTTTGATGCTGTTTAGCACACGGTAGATATGATAAAATAGAGGAAGGTTATTTGTGTTGCTGGAGGTCAATAGAAATTTCCACAATTACATAAAACACGTCTAGAAGACAAGCTGGCTGGGATAGCCGCACCAGAGAGACCTTGGTCACCTTGTGTAGCAGCCAGCAGCCTCACTGAAACCTCCCCAGAAACATCTCTTAGCTTGAAGTCTGGTCTTTGGCAGTTGCATACAGTCTCTGGAGCAAAACTGCTCTGTGCTGCCCCGTCATCTTGTCCCGGCAGCTCTGGGAGCATGGTGGCTGCGGGGAAGAGCTTTCATTGCTGTTGAGGGAACCGGGGGAATTGGTTGAGAGAGCTCTGAAGGAGCAGGGATGCCACATTTTAGTGTATTCCGAGACTGTGTGAGCTTCTCTTCCATCTAAATAATCCAGCAGACAGGTATGAAGCAGCCACCAATTCTTCCTGCTGCTTTCTCAGGCGATCACAGGGACAACAGCCCTGGGTCACCCACTTAGTGCAGCTGCACGGCACTGTCGGGACCTGGCCCTGTGGTCCCTGCACAGCAGGGAAACCCCACGAGGGTTGGGCTGCTGCCAGCACCTGACCAGGAAACACCTCTCAGAAGTCAGAGGGATCAGGTTTGAAACTCAAGCAGTTTAACCACCGTCTTTTCTAAGAAATGCTGCAACAGATATTTTGCCGTCATTTATTAAAACTATTCTTTGATCTGAAAAGAAAATCTCATTTTACAGCAATAGTGTTTTCTGGGAAAGGTATTTTGAACTCATTTAGACATAGCTGGCAAATTTTAATTACAGATGAACACTTACTTTAGCACTTTTTAGTCATATTTTACTCCTCTGAAAGCGTGGCGGGTCTGAGTCAGCAGGATGCACAGCTGACTCCAGCCCAGGGAGGAGGCTGGGCAGAGCAGGCTCGGCAGCCTCCAGATGTTGTGCACTGTTCTCTCTTCAGTGGCCTTTTGAAACCCTCTTGGAGACCAGGTCATATACAGATTAAGGGCATTCTTTTTTTTTAAAAAGGGAGAATCTAGACAACAAAAATGTCTAGGAGCAGTACAGTTTCTGCTGGTCTGACTCACCAGCATCTGCTTCACTTAAAGCATTGAGAGATTATTGAAATAAAGCAGGTGTCCAGGTTTCATTGAGATAAATATTTTAAGCTGTTTTCGTAAGAAGGAATGGTTGTAAGAGCAAAGTTGGCTTGTTTTGAGGGAAATGGCACAAATCAAAACAAACAAACAAAGGAAAAAGGAAGGAGTGTGATTTTGCTGTCAGCTTTGAACTATCCTTTCTGAGCTGAGCAGAAGGTCAGTGTTTTGGACATGAACCTAAAGGATGGACATTTGGGAAGGAAAGGAAGTGAAAGAAAGAAGGAAACCTGCACCTGGGTACAGATATGGGGTTTTTCTGTGCTGGGGGGGGGAGAACAGCAATGCATTGGAAGGGTGGAAGGGAATATGTCCCTCTCCAAAATACAAAATAAAACATCTACATGCTACATCAACATGCTCTTAAAACACAGAGGTGCATATATTTTTGACAAAAGTCTTGTTATTCTACCTGACATTCTGATTTATGCTTCTTAGAAAACAGAGCTGTAGTTGGAAGAAAAGGGAAAAGCCATATGGCAGACTATTGCCAAACAAACAAACACATACAATATAGATGCCAAACAGCTTTTGTACAAACAAAAGGAGCAGAAAAACAACCTCATCCCCCTTTGATATCTCTACATGCTTTCATGACAGAGTATTTGATGGGCATTTTACCTCCCTTTAATCCTTCTGAAGAGATTTGCTCTGTTAGAACCTGTGCTCAAGGTGTTTCCTAACACATTCAGGTTTTAATAAGATCGCAGTGTACAGAGATAAATGTGGCTAACCCTGTGAATAACTCTGTAACTGGCATTAATTGTGAGTGTTCGCACCGTGTTTCACATAGCTGAAATACTGTGAGATGGAAGGCAGCTGGCTTGGCAGGGACTGTCACACCTTGGAAGGGGCCCCTATAAAGAAGGGACGAAAACCCACATCTCGCACAGCTGCTGCCTCGGCCCGATGACGGCAGCCTCTGGAGCAACCCTTACACGGGCAAGCAGGACCTTACTTGTTTTGGGTCTGCAGCAGGTGGGTGGGTGGGGGGGCTCTTCAGGAACCTGTGACTGCAGTGCTACTTATTTAAGAAGATAACCATCATACAGTTTTAAAAGCCCTAGAGAAACACCACCGTACCTTTCTGTAAGAGTACATAGAAAAGAAATCTAATAGCTTTTATTAAAGAGGGAAAACACATTTTGTCTGTTGTGGAGGCATTTAATATAATGCAGGCTGCTGCACTGCACACCAGATAGAACTACACGCAGCTGGTACATGCGTGCGTGCACGCACGTGCACACACAGACACACAGAGGCATACAGACACACAGACACATATGCTGCCAGGCACTACAGGCAGCACCAGAGTAGTGTGCTGAAATGGAACTGGGAGCTCCACAGGGAAGCAGTGCCTGGATGAGGACACCAGGACAGCCAGGATCGGGAAGAGAGGAGTGGAATTGGTGCTGAGAGCAGGGGCGACAGCAAAACCAGGGGTTTGGCGGAACACTCTGGAAGGAGGGATGGGACAGTTGCACAAGGCAATGGAGAAGTGCGAGGGGCTGAGGACTGATAACAGCCAGGAAAGCGTCTGGGACTGCCTCTTGTCATTCCTAAATTCCTCTGCTTCCATGTTCCTCTGCTTCCAGACTTCTCTGTGACCTTTGTCTGTGAATGCCTTAGCAAAGTGCTTGTTTTAGTCCTCTCTAAAACAGATAAATGTTGAAGAAAACAACTTACTGCCCCTGCCAGCCACTCTCAGTTCCCAGAGGCAGAGAGCTGGACCAAGCACTGTGCTATGGCTCTGGGTGCTCCACACTCGGTGTTTGCTGACTCAACTGCCCATGCTGGAACTGATGGATATTTAAAATAGGAGACTACCTGTTTATTTCTCCCTATCCTCCTTTTTCCCCACACAGATTCACACAAACACGCTTAAGCAGGATGCTCAGCCTGTGCAGACAGACCTCTCCAGGTCTGGAAATGTGCCTGAACTCAGCTACTGGCCCTGTCGCAGGACAAATCACCCCCCTTGTCTGCCAGAGCACTTGGCCACAGCTGTGCCAGCGGGAAGGCCTGAACTCGGCTATACCTGTTTTTACTTCTGTGTATATTGTGGACATGGACTACAAAAAGGGACTGTGATGGGTTATCTGTATGTTCATCCATGATGAAATGAGTAACTTAATGAGAACTTACCATGAATGTGGTAGGTCTTATTCCACACAGGAGAACTTGTGTTAATTGATTGTGTTAATCACATCCTCCCCTACACATCTTAATCCCTACATTTAATTTTATTTGGGTTGCGCAGCTCCCTTGAGGAGCTGTGCTTGATCTGAGTGCAGTCAGACTCAGTTAAGTTTCTTGACATGCCAAGAGAAGTGGAAAAGTGCACTGAGGACGTGGCTCAATCCAAAGCAGAAAGGACAGCGGGGAGAAAAAAGAAAAGAAACCTAGATGCAAACCCAAACATATTGTCCTGGGGCTTATCATTATGAAAATACTAAATAGCTATGATGTTTCCGGAAGTAAAACAGACAGGAGCAAGCTCTTTCTCACCAAGGGACGTGAGTTAGCACTGCTTGTTCCCATACTGCTGTGTCTTCTTCTCCCAGGGAGTGAGTGTCCTTGCCCATACAGCTGAACGAGGACAGCCATGGCTCAGTGCTGCTTCTGGACCATGCATGGATATCGCATGGCAGAGTGCTGATGGATATGAACCTAAACCATACCAGAGAACGCTCTAACATGTAAATGCTATGGACATTCACAGCTGGTGTTTGAGCCCAGGCCATAGCCTTGTTTGGTGTGCTAGGATGGATGTAGCTCATGGGTCTCCAATCTGTAGGCAGTACGCTTCTGTAAAGTCTCTGTCCTTGCAGGATGCAGTAAGGAGAGGCTGCCAGATGGAAATTTCAGATCTATCTTTGAAGTTCTTCACTTTTGCAACTTCAGTTGAAATTCTTAATGTAATTCTAATATAGCTTTTTGTGATATAATTTGCCTTAGCCTCAGTTTAGGCTTGAGGGATATTAGCCCAGTAAAATCCTGGAGGAACAAAAAAAACCCCATAGAGCCTTTTTCTTCATCATTTTTTGAAAGTAAGGTTATTACGGGGATTTAGAGTAGGTGATTTTACCCTTGACGATAAACTGGCTATCATTTGTGACGAGGCAAATAGACATTCAAGCTGGGCAGAGAGCAGCTGAAGTAGAGCCTCAAGAGATTATGAAAGAAACCTGCTGATGTGCAGGTTTCTGACTTTCCGGTGACAGCATTAAGCGACACTATTAAGGCTAAACAAACCTTTTTCTGTGTGGAATAAAGCTTTGCTTCTGAACACCTTTTTGTACTCAGTGAACGAGACATGAGAATTTGTGTAGATAGATATGAAGCCATGTGGCTGATCCACATGCTTGAATATTAACCACCCCCCAGCCCCCCAAGTTTAGCTGGTTACAGTAATTGATCAATTTATAATACAGTTACAGAAGCATAGGGTGTAGACCAGGCACACATTGTTGTCTCCTACAAAGAGGGGGTAAACAAAACAACAGCCTAATGAAGCTTTGGTTACGACCAGTCCCCTGGGATCTGGAATCCACACATGGGTGGTCACAGGTATTAAAAGCGTGTTCTCTGCAGCATGGTCACAACTGGCCAAACAACGTATTAAGGGGGCTACCTTCATTCTCAGACAACAAAGCAGGGAAGACTTTAAACAGTACAACGTAAATAATTTCTTATGCCATAGAGATCTTGATATCCGCACAGCTCTGGTGGAAATGGCCTTGCAGGACCTTCACTGAGCAGCCTCATTTGATTTCTTGCTGCCAAACCCCAGGAATGTCCCAGAAGTAAACAGGCTTTGACACTGCACACCATCTTGGCGTCTCTGTTGTCCTTGTTAGGCACAGGCTCCCTCTCTGCTACGCTCCATGGAGAGGGGATGCTCCAGCCCAGCTGCCGGTGGGCTCACCAGCAGAATGTGTTTTCTGCAGATGGTGTGTGCTCTCATCCCACGGCAGAATTTCACTTTGGAAGTCACCGTAGAGCTACACTTTTTTTCTTCAGAGGTACACAATGCTGAGAGCCAATGTACTCAACATACTTTGCAACAGACTTTAGAAACTCAACAGTTTTTAGCTTTAGCAAGGTTACCTTTATTGATGATACATTTACTCTTGTTCTCTCCAGGCAAGTCTATTAAGACACTGGTAACACTTAATCCTTGACCTGTTCTTAGATAGATAAGCAGGCTGGTACCAAGCCTAGCCTCCCTAGCACAATAGCATAAATTACAGCACGATACAAGACGTTCCTAAGGATCTGAGTAGTTAATATAATCCCAGTGGAATTAATAAATATGCTTCAAGATATTCCTTATGTTGTAGCAGATTAATTTATTTTTATTAATGTATCACATCTTTGAATGTTGTAATCATGTCCTAGATCCAGGAAAATGCTGTGATCCCGGCTCCAAAGCTCTTAAGATGTTAGGTTAATTACAAGTCTATTAGTGAGATTAAAGAACTAGGAGAGTAACCGGGACAACAAGAATCTGGTGAAGAGGAAGGTTACAGCTAAAAGACTGCCTGTTTTTCCAGTGGAATTGTAGTTGCATCATGAGATTTGGGATCATTTTTTTTTCTCCTGCTAACATTAGATCAGAAGACACTGACGTATTGGCATGCAATCTGAGAACTTCAAAGGGAAAAGTGTTTTGGGTAAGGAAAGAGCGAAGTGAGTTTTCCAAGGGAAGTGCCCGTGATCACCCTAGACACGTTTTTTGAAGTAGCTGTGTATATGTTCCAGCTATTTCAGGCACCACTGGAGGACTCGCCAGCTTCTTCAGGCCATGGAGTGGAATGAGAGACAGACAGCAGCATTCCTCAACCTGGCACCTTCCCCTCGCCTGCTCCTGCAGGTGCCCTGGGACAGCAGTCCCCATTGCCTTCCCACTCCCAGGCCACGCTCACGGTCAGCCCTTGCACTGGCAGAAAGCAAGTGACAGGGTCTTTCACCCAAAGCTCTTCAAGGCATCTGTGGTAGTGGTGCAGCTTCTTGTGCTGGGCTGGACCTGTGTCCACTGCAGAGTCTTCCTACGCAAGACCATAGATGAGGAACCGTACTCCATCTTACATCCTTCATTTATGGGTTTCCTCAGCATCTGACTTTTGTGCTATGAATTTGGTTAGTGCTCAGTGCTGACCTACAGTTCATGCCTATGTTGTGAAGAGGGTCTGTGATGGTCAAGGCTCTTCGTTCACAGCCTTTATAAAAATTCAGATGACTGCTTTGCCAAAATGGCTTTGGAAATAACAGGTTTGGTTTGGTTTGGGGAAGGTTGGGAAAGGGAAGCTATTTCTAGAAGTCTATTTGTCAAACTGAAAAGAGGATATTTTGGGAAAGTCAGAAGAAAATAGTTATTAAATCAGATACATTTTTCTGGATCTTCTCACTGAGCTTTTGGTTTCTGAAAAGCAGTCTGTTTATGACCTGAAAAAATACAAGAAGAGAAGGAAGTTCTGACTAATCCTAGAGCTGAATGCGTGTATGTTGTCCTTCTGTAATAAAAAGCCTTGACTCCTTCCATCCCTGCCTCCCTCCCCTCCCCCTCTCTCCCTCCATCCTGAGTACTGATATCACCATAGTTCTTGCAACTGTGCAAATTCTAGTCCAGCCACAGTTTCAAACTAGACCCAACCAGACAACGACACAGTGAAGTTAAAACAATGGCCTTTGAATTCTGGCTGAGCTGATTAAAAGAAAATAATTTAGAAAGTACTTTAAAAACGTTAGTGGATTCAGCCTAACCAACAACACAACAAAAAAAATTTTTTATTTATTTAGTTCTTCTCTTTTTCAATGACTTTTGCGTCAAATTCATTGCTAATTTAAAGCAGGAAAATCACCAGCTATGTCAGTATAATTTGCATCAATTAGTCACCCAGAAGTTGGTGCAATTTTGTTTTGATCATGCAAAAAAGCAACAGCCTAAGGGTCTCTCTAAAGGGGGACTAACACGCAGGCATAAGCATTGCAAAAAATACCTCATAGGTGATCATATCTGCACAGGCCATACAGAATTCCTGCTCCCTGAGGAGAAAGGTAAAGAAAATATCTTAATGAGTAAATCTGTGTGTGAATTTTTTGGACACTGTTTCACTGGTATTACAGTAGCAACCTAAGAGTCATTTAAATATGAGGATATTTTTGTCTAAAACATGAAAGGGACAAGGACAAGAAGATATACAGTAATCAAGTATAAGCAAACATTAGAATTATCAACTCTTTCTGCCTAGCATTTCCCCAGTTACAGCTGAAGATGTTATTCTGATAAAGACACAGTAGTTTCTATTCAAAGCAAATTTCAGGGCTGTGAGAGTTGGCCCTAGCTTTTTGCCATCCTGGCCACCTTGTTTCTAGACATTAACTGACCAAGTGCCGTAGAAGTGTCAGTCCTGCAAATGCTCGCCCTCTCCTTGTGCCTTTTTGGCCCAAGGGAGGACCAATAATTTAGGCTGTTTCTAAACATTGCTTAACCTCCCCCCCCCCAACAGCCACTGAACCACAAGCAATGAAGGATCAGAGGGTAGATGGAGTTTATTCCCTTTTATTTGGGCTCTCCAGTGTATATGTGTTTCTCACATATATCATACAGTACTTACAGCCCTGCCATAGGTGAAGATGTGCTTGCCTTTTCCGTTTGTTGTCTTTCTCAGAACATAGGAATTCACAGTTATAGATTAGTAGTTGCAATAGCAGCGGTGAAGAACAGAGATGTCATTCTGGGAATGTGACCCAACACTGACAGTTACCAAGATTTAGCAGGCTATTACATGGCATTATTAAATCACATTTATGTAATTTCAAACTCTTGCCTTGTCTGTGTGTATGCAGATATGGTGATTGTGGAGTGTGATTGTCACTGCTGCCTGTGACAAAACCATCGGTCCCAAAGGGGTCAAAGTGCGGTACTTTGTCAGAAATACTCCTTTTCTTCTGAGATGGGGACATGCTTGTAGCTCTTGGGAGCAAAGCAAGCAGTATGATTCTCCTCGTTCTTTGGGAACATTTTGCCCTTCTCTTTGTTATATGCCATGTAGAGGACTGGCAATTTTTTGGTACAGACATAATTGCAATTTCTGTTTTGATTTGTATTGACTGGAAATCAAACCAGAACCTCCTAAGGGCAGGAGGACCTACATGGCAGCCCTCTGGAGTTTCAGTGGCTACAGCTATGTGGAAAATATTTTTTAAAACATGCTTGCTATGAGGACTAAATGGCAACATGGGCTGTCTGCCAATAACCTCAAATCTGTAGTGAGAAATAATTCAGCGTTCTTGCAAGCTGAGCTCTAGCCTTCCTCTCCTGTATAGACTGTCAATTTCTCCATGATTTACTAAGAGTAAGTACAAAGCATATTTTATTAAGGCAACATCTTCCACTCCAATCACGGTTCTTAAAGTAAAAAGCCAACATTTTACTCACTGGGTCCCCAGCACTTTTCAGTCCTGCTTTTAAACTTGATATACTGTGGTGAGTACAGGTCTTCATCATGAGTGGTAGCTTTCAGCATAAGCCGCTGCTAGATTTAGCCGCTGCTCTCTGTATATCATCAAGTAGCTTGAAGCAAATTCATTACCAGAAGGTTGATGTGTGTCCTTGCTGCATTTTTCCAGCTTATCTAAATTATTGAAATAGTCAAGAAACAGGCACTTCGAAGTGGAAGTCCGAAAGTATCAAGCAGAGTTTCAGCTGGCTGGTAAGTGAAGATACAAGTGACATTTACCATTTGCTTCTTATCAAATCTTGTAACAGAGATGACAGACCGTCTCCTTGAGAAATCCCTTGCTGTTCTCACCAAAAGCAAACGTGAATCTACTAAAGGTGGGCATGGGAGACAATGTTTTAGGACTTACTGCAACAACTGCCACGTGTGAGTTCACAAACCTGCAGTCTGAAAGACATTTGAGTCTTGCTTCTAACTGTATTTGGAGCAGGCTCTTGGAGGCTGCAGTCCTGATGAGGCTTTCAGACAAGCCCTGTTGAATGGTGATGTGACATGACCTAACTGAGGCTGCTGCCAAAAGGGGCGGTCCCGCTCCCCTTCCCCCTGTCCCCAGAGCAAGACCACTTGCTCCGGCTGCTTCCTTTGCACTGGCACTGTTGTGCGTCTGACTCCACGTGGTGCTGGTTCAGGGAGTTCAGCATGCAAAACGTACACCGAAGAGCTGTTCGGCTCGAGTTGGCTGCTCGTGTGGTTGTATTAATGCTGGCCGTTGGGCAAAGGGTGGGGACGTGTTGCTGGGGAGAGGGAGGGTAGACATAGCCTTCTTGGCAGCAGAGAGGTTTCATCACAGTGGATTTAGGATTCACTGTCATCCTGCTGGAATGCAGGGAGCATCTCGCCTGCAGTGAGTGCATGGGCTGCTCGCAGGGGAGAGGACTCACCTGGTCGTTATTCTCTGTGTTCGTGTTCAGGCAAACCTGGAGTTCCCTGGACACACAACTGGTGATACCAGGCTGTGTCTGGCCCATGCCCAGGGGACATCCACATTTCCAAAGACAGGTTATAAGGGACAACAATCCCACAGGTTGCATGATAAAAATGCATCTCTTGATTAAAGATTGAGTTTATCAGCTGCAGGTAACACTCCACATGATGTCTGCACCTGAGCAACCTGCAAAGAGACAAGGTGACTGTAGGAGCGGGAGCGTCCCTAGGGTGGCCTAAGGAGCTGGAAAGCAATGACGGTGTTTGAGTTCAACATAATTGCTCAGGCTTTTCAGGCTCTTAAGGCTCTGACTGCGGCTCTTGGAGCTGAGAACAGGCCCTGACAGCACTTCAGCTGGATGAAATAAAGAGAGCAGCAACTGGATCCAAGCCAGGATGCAGTTAGCAGAGAGAGAGCGAGAGCTTCTTTTTCATTTTTACAAATTTGTTCTAAGACTGTTTTACTAAGCTTATTCTTTCTTAGCAGAATGCTGGTCTAGTTTTCAGACGTGTTTCAGGCTGACTGGAAAACCGTTCCACCTGCAGGGAAATGTTGGTCCCAAACGCCTGCCCGCTCCTGTGGAGCCCAGGCTGGGCTGCTGAGGAGATGGAGGGGGGGGATCTTGCCTTTGAGGTGCACAGGGACCAGCTTTGCCCCTGGAGACAAGCTCTAGCCAGGATACCCTGTGATTCAGCAGGGCACTGGCTGGGCTTCACACAGGGTCCCCTCAAATATTGAACAGCCAGGAACAGGGAAGGACATGTAATAAAAGCCAGGCAGACTTAGAGCTAGGGTACTATAACTCTGCAGCATTGCCGTGGTTGATTTGCCCAAATTTTAACTAAAGGGAGGCTTCCTAGAAACCCTGTTGTGAAACTAGCCTTTTTTTCTATGCTCTTACTGCTGATACAGGCTGCAAAATCACGCCCCTGGCAGGTGAGGGGCACGCCTGAATGCTGGGAATCCCCAGGAAATTTGGGGCCGTCCATCGGCGCAGACAGGCAGAAACCAGGGAGCTGAAGCACACCTGCGGCCTTCTGACAGCCAGACTGAGGGAGAAAGGAGCATCCTGGTGGAACAGCAGCAGCTGTTCCTGGAGTGTGCAGAAGATACAGTTGCTGTGATGAGAAAAATTAGAGGCCAGAGTGAGGATGCGAAGTAGTGCTGATCTCAAACCACTACAGACTGAAAAGGAAGAGTTTGAAGAAAAACAGAGGACTAAGAGGAGGGATGTATGAAGGAGGAGTAACAAGACATTCCTGCACACTGAAACTCAGCATGCAGGTGAAGCCTTGATTTTAGGCATAGAGCAAGGGAAACTATCACTGTTGGGAAGGAGTTGTAGGTACACACTGAAAATACAAACCAGCCAAGTATCTTCCCTCTGAGGCTGGGAGAAATGCTGGGCAGCATGGGACCGTGGTGCCATTGATGGCAGCGTGGGGCTCTCAGTATCCATCATAATCAGGGCTTTGGAGAATGACCCTGCAAACTGCCCAGGACTCCCACCTACACCTGACATCACAGCCATGGTAGCAGAATGAAATGCACAGCAGGTCCACAGTACCAGGCCCAGTCAAAGCAGACGTAAGGATTTCTGGGAGACTCACTGTTGGGCAGAGCATATATATGCTGGTTAACAGGAGGGTATTTAAATCTGCATTGAGATCATGGGCAAAATACCAGGGCTTAGGATCTGGAGCATGGTAAGAGTGAGGGGACTTAAGTAAATTGTATTGATGCAACTTGAATCAATTTGTATTTGATTTGGTCAACAAGCCCTGAAGCTTGTATAGATATTTGTGTTTCAGAGGGATAATAGATTATTTCAGGTTAGGTTGAACGAGAAGGACTGATTCCAGCCAAGATCCGACAAGGTGCTCATGTTTGGGCTGGACTTGTTTGTTAAGCTGCTGCCCCTTTGTGCTAAGTGTAGGCAACTGAGTTAATTTCTGCATCTCAGCTGATGGACTGCAGCCCCTAGCTGGGGGCAAACCTTGTAAACAGGTGTGCAAGCTGTTTGCCTCTTAAGCTAAATCAGTGTGAACCACTCTTAAACCAATCTAAACATCTTCTTGGAAAGAAGTTTCAAAAAACATCTTATATTTGGCTGTTGCTTGATTGCGTCAGGTTAAAATTCACCTTTCAATATAATTGGTGGAAATTCACCTGTAGTCTAGTCTTTAAGCAATATGGTTCTCAAAAATTCGTCTGGCCTCAGACTGAAAAGGAATGAACAGGAGAGAAAAAAGCTTTATCCTAGACAGTAATCTTGAGAGTGACTCTGATCTTCTCCAAGTATAACCTAATACAGTGCCACTGATATCAAAGGAGATAGTCTTCCTTTACATAGAAATAAATCTGATCAGTGGTTAGGCTGTTAATTTGGTATTATTCAACCAGATGTAAGGTTTTTACAATGTTATCAGTTTATTAATAGTTGAAAAATGAAACTTTACATTAGTGTCAGGGATGTGGGGGAGAAACAGAATGAAGAATGGAAGAAGATGGTAATATTTGCCCAGGGCAGATGATTAAAGAACGATCTACTTTAACAGTGTCACCTAGATGTAATTTCTCCTGTCTACAGTTGCCACAGTTTTCCACACCTCAGGGGCAGAGTTGGCATTCTTAGCAGAGCTTCTAAATGGTTTCTTGTTTCTGTGAGATGCTCTTATTAATACATTTTTTTTTATTATTTTTTTCTTCTTCTGGAAAGCAGCAAGTAAACCCACCCCCAGACTCTGCAGAGCAACACAATGAAGTTAGTCCCGTTGCTGGCAGCAGGGAGTTGAATGTTCTTGCACAGCCACTGCCTTTCTGCTCTTAGGAAGCAGAGTGGATGCATTGCTTTGGCAAGATGACAATTCTTACTTTGATTTGTCGTACATGTTGACATATTACATGGGTTTTCCTAAAGATACCCATCAGCTTCTCTTTCTTGCTTATTTATTCAGCAAACTTTCCTGCATCTGAGAGAAAAAGAATCTTTCATTTTCAGGAATCTCCTTTCAGTTAATGTCTGTCAAAATGTTCTCTGATGTTTAAAAAGCCTAAGCTCCTCACAATAGTTTGTACAAGCAATTCCTATAAAAATATGTCTGAAATGATACATACTCGTGGAATAAATATTTGCAACTTCTTCTGTCTCTTGGTGTTAGTCACTGCTTTCTGAAATTGAAACACATTGTACTATCCTGCCAGCCTGCTAAACTTTGTAGTGTGGCAAGGTCCCCCCACATTATTAACACTATGCTACAGTGCCGGTGACATTGCATGTATATTTGAAGGCAGCTGTTTCTCGTGCAATCAGTCAAGAAGCCTGATTTGTATCTTTCATTCCAGCATTGCCTTACCGAGATGCCGGTTCTTGGTGGGGTTTGCTCTTCTTGGAGGCTGATCACAGACTTCCCACTAACCTCCCTGAGAAGCTGAAGTGTTTTTGCAAGAAGCCTCTAGTTAAGAGCGGTTATTCAGAGGAAGCAGGAAACCCTTTGCTGTTGCATTACAACACAGGGATAAGTATGAAAGGATGGGATTTGTCTGAGGATGCATTTCAAGAGGGCCATTGGTCTATAATGTTTGCATATTTTAAAAATTTTCTGGTTTGGTTTGGTTTGGCCTTTATTTCTGTTATCACATAGGTGACAGAATCCGTTATGGAAAATATTTGAACTAGTAATCCATGTAACTGGGGATAAAAATTTAGCTGCAACAATTCACTTAAGGACTGATTTTCTCTAAGGGTCTGCTCACTTTGCGCACTTAGTGGTTTATCGCTCCAGTCTGTGACAGATGCCTGTCTATGATTGGACTCGATGATCTTAGAGGTCTTTTCCAACCTGTGATTCTATGATTCTATCAAAGACACTGAGGATCTATGGATTAATTCAGGAGAGAGTTTCAGGTATGCTCTATCCATGAAATGGTATCACTAATGCCTCACTTAAAACATACAGAGGGAATAACTTCATGAGCATTTTTAAGAAATGTGGCCTTTAAGCTGTTGGATTTAATTCCAAACCTTTGTTTTGCATTTTGTAACCAGTGAACAGTAATGAGCTTTTCACTCCTGCTGGTAGCTGTGAATAGGATAAATGATCTCCCAAAGATGCATGTTGACAGATTCCTATTTTTATCTTCTGCTTCTTTTGTCTGCTTGCCTCAAAATTTTACAAGAGTACCCATTGCCTTGGTATCTAAAAACGTCATTCTTTTAACCACCCTCTTTGACCTCTGGTATTAGTTTTTTGGGTTAGAGTTACCTCCATGGATAAATATAGGGCTAGTTTACACAAGGACTGTATAGGAGTCCATGCCTCCTCTTTGTGAGGATTAGACAGAGGCATCAGCTATATGGGATGAACCCATCTGGCAATTCTTAATGTTGATTTGACTATTTCTTGCTTTATTGTTGCACAACAATTATTCACGTAGTATTTATTTGTCTTACAGGAAACTACTTTTAAGAATATCTTTAATACTACTCCTAGATCAGTATCTGAATGTGTGAAACTTAGACCTGAACGGTAAGGCTAAACATTTACAATGTCAGCTCTATATAAGAAATTCTGAGTTAATAATATTAATAACACTTTTCATTTCACTTCATTGTTACAAGCATATTCTTCTCTGGCATGACATTACAGATCGGGCTAAATGTACAGAAATGAAAACGCAAAGCTAAAATGCTGTTATTAGCCTACCTTTTAGTGCCAATATATTTTCAAACAAGCCTAATGGCTTTGGTAATGGAAAACAATTCTGAAGTCTGTCTTAAGGCCTTAAATTCAGCCCAGGCTGATGTGACCAAGTCATCACCCATTCGACTGCTCTGTGATCAGCTACAAAATTTAGAGCTGTAGAGGTCAACAGTTTTGCTGTCTGTTATAATTGGCATCTGTGCTGAAAGTCTTCAAAACAACTTCAAAGAGGGAGCTATGGATGCTGAATACAAATGCTCTCTGAGACAAAATGTCATCACTCATTCTTATATAGCTATCTGTTGGTCTCCATAACATATATCAGGTTTTTTTTACACTGATTTTATGACATCTGGCTGCCACTTCTAACCCCTGAAGAAGAGCAGGTCGGGGAGCTGGGGATTTGAGAGGGGGGTCATATGGAGACCATATCTCCCAAGAGGTCACAACTGGAGGTAAAGCAAAGCCTGTGTCTGCAGGAGCACACAAATGGACAGCACATGATAAACAGCTTGGGAGAGACAAACTTCTTGTGAGCCATCCGAAATAGCAGAACAAATGGCCAAAATGTTCTAGCGAGACTTAGAGTATGATTTCTTAAGAGGTCTAAGGGGAAAAACTAGTCAAGCTCATTTTACTGATTTTTTTTTTTTGATGGAGTGTGGGATAAAGTCAGATACTTCAGTGTCTTCCATTGCACTAGAAAAGAGAAGGACCTTTGAGGAGTTATTCTGCCTTCTCTGTTTTCAGTATTATTGATCACGAGCAAATGTTGAAATTCAATACTTTGACAGAATGGGCAGAAGCAGATTTTGAACTTAACTGTTGGGAATTTTTTCCTTAAATACTTCTCTTACAGAAAAAAGAAAATGATCAAGTGGTATAAAAGTTTTCAAAATCTGATGGATATTCAAGTTAGAAGGTGAATTGTGCAAAAAAAAATCTTTCGATGCTTTGTAGATCAGGGATTTCTGTTTGAAGAAAGAATAAATAATACTTTTCTTCTATTTTTTCTTCAAGTTGTTTCAGTATGACACTGAGAAAAATATGCATAGAAAAACTAGAATATTAGAAAAGCGATACTTGAGGTGTTTAATTAGCTTTCATCCTGGAGTGCTTTTTTTTTACGTATAGGAGATCTGAACTGAATTTCTTGTATTAAAGCACTCCTGGTATTGAAAAATGCAGCCTGCTGAGTAAAAAGACCCTTCTGACATGTATAGAAATTCTGAAGATCCTTTTGCATGTAGTTTGGGCATATTTAGATCTTTCCTCTGAACATACTGAACAAATAGGTAGCTTTGTCAATGATGGGAGGTGATAATATTTTAAATGAATCGTGTGGAGCTACCACAGCTACTTCCTAGCCAGGTGTGTGGGCAGTTGTCTCTCTGGAGCCAGTATTCACCAAGGGAGAGAAAAGTGGCAAGGCTTGTAATGTTTAATGGCATCACTTGAAAAAAAGACTTTTTTTTTTCATTCCCTTTGAATGACTTTCCTACCTTCTCTGTCAATTATCATGACTCAAATTTTCCTTGTGGAAAAAAGGAAAAATCCATCCAAGGAAGGAAGGTGATCTTTTCCCAAAATATTTCAGGTCTTTCTGACACGTTTGAGAGCTGGAGAAGAACCAAATTCTTTTACTGGGTTGATGGGCTGGGGTAAAATAGCTGCTAGATGGAAACAACTGGCTTAGTTTTCAGATATCCAAGCATCATCAACTTAAAGATACAACCTGTTGTAGTTGCTTTGACTGAACATCCATGTAGGCTGGCCAGAAGAGCTGATGCCCAAAGCCATAGGGCAGGACAACCTTCTCTCTGTTTTCCCAGGTAGGATGTTACACTCAGTCACAAAATCATGGTTGATTTAAAAAAAAATCAGTTCAACAAAAATCCTCAGCTTTGAGTTTCTAACCCCAAATCATTACCCAAGGCACTGCAGGAACAAGGCCTTGCCCTGACTCTGTTTTTCTTCCCCTGCACCCTCTGGCTTTGGTTCCTGGCTTGCGTTAACCTCTGTGTGGCTGAGTTGTTGACAGCTCCTGTTTTCTGAAGATAGATCAGAGACTCTGCAACGTTCTACTGTCTCAATTTGGTATTTTAAGGGCAGGGCTGGGATAACACCTGCTTCTGTATGAGGTCAGGCAGGGGAAGATGTTAACATTTCTTCTCATTTCTCCTGGAGTAGATAAAACCCTTGTTCTTCTAGGGACAAGAAAAGGTCTAGCAATTTCACTGCCTGTCTTCTGCTTGCTTGCCTGCAGGAAATGCCTTTAATTGCTCACCTGGCAGCAATAGCATACCCTTCTTCACACACGTGTCCCCACCCAGTGAAAAAGGTGCTGCTCAGCCCTGTGCACATGCACTGAGTCCTTGAAAGAAATGAATTTTGCTTTCTTCAGCTTGCTGAGGGTTTGCCAGCAAGCAAATCCGGGTGAAGTTTCTGCCCATTTGAGTAAGAAGTTTGATTTCTCTTCACAGAAGTTGTTGAAAAGATTCAGCTGTTTTTAACAGCAAGAAGAGGAGGGAACAAGATATTTTTCTTCTAGAATTGGAGTTTTTATTTTTCCTAATGCGTCGTAAACACATAGCTTCTGTTCTGGTGACTGGGGTGTTCTCCACACCAAACTAGTAAAACAAAATATATTTGTGACTAGGATGCGACAGCTAGTAGAGTTGGTTCTGCTTCTGAGAGCACACCCCACATAGGCTTTACCTTCTCTTCAAAATGTATGTACACCATGGGGGAGAGGGGGCCGTGGGCTGCAGCTGAAGCTCACACTGCTTCCCTATTGTTCCTGTGATGGAGTTAAGAAAAGGCTCAGCTGGTAGTTTGCTAAGCTCAGGAGCAGAAGCAATGGACTAAGTGTTTCTGCATTTAATAAAGAGCAGAAGTCAATTACAGTGCCACCCAGGAGCAAGGGTAATTGGGGCAGGAGATTCAGTGGCAAGTCTTTGCCAGTTCTCCCCTTTGTTCAGCACAGTCACATGTTCAGTTGTATATATAGTTATATATTCAATATCCCAAAGGTAGGCCATGCCATGGAAGAAATCTACCTCGAGCTTGAGGTTTAAAAACAAACTCACGTTTGAATAACTCAGATACAAAAGACTTCCTAATTTTTATTTGGGATGTATTTTTGTTTCTTTCCATGGTTATATAACACACACGAATGTGAGGGAGCTCTTTGTTCTCTCTATAAAGGATGCTGTACATCTGTGCAATGAAGAACTACCTTGGCTCATTGTACAGACGTTAAGAAAATCAAGCTTTGTCTGCAGACTACAAGGAGTGTCGTCTGCCAAGAATGATGGGAATGAAGTCAAGAAGGCAGATAAGTAAAGTTTGAAGGTGGGCTTTTGGTTTGTCTGACTGAATTAGTTATAACTCTCACTGGCAAAGAAGCTGGAGCAGCACAGCAGATGTCCCAGGCTTATAATGATCAATACTGCAAAGTGATAAAGCAAGTCCTGAAGCTGGGAGCTAGGAGCACTCAGGTCTTTTAGCTCTACTCCTTATAGGAGGACACTGATTTCTTCACTTTGTTAAAATCTGCTATGTCCCTATGCATCTCCTTTGAAAATATATGAATCCTGATTATTTTCATTATTACTGCATCAGGTGCTCCAGAAACCCAGAAGAAAAAGATGCTCACTTTCCCAGGAAATGTTCGGTATCAGAGTGAGAGGCAGCTGTCAGAGGCAGTCAGGAGATAAAGCAACATAAAGAAAGAATGAAAGACTATTTATCAGCAGGAGAAATGGTGGTCACAGCACACTAGGAATTTTTGAACCATTGACTTTCATTGTTGGTGACGAAAAAGAGTATTTTCCACTGCCAAGTTTTACAAAATCCCATTGACTTCTGAAAGAGATAACTTGTGTCTTTAAGCACGAATGCACAGCGATGACCTAGTGCAATACCACTACAGAGGGATCCCTAAAGCATACTTAGGTTGAAACTTGCTTTGGTTACTGCTCATTTATTTATGTGACAACAACTGACAGTTTTAGAAGTCTCAGATGCAGTCACACATCACCATCATTTGTATGAAAACTTCCTATTGAAATTAGGCTAATAAAGAAAACCAGTTGAAAGCATGTGTGCACTTACTGGCTGCTGCTGGAACTGCTGAATATTGTGTCAAGCTGAAAGATGGTTGATCTTTGTAATGTGAATCCAAGGCTCTACTAACCTCTGCTCCCACTAGTTGCTGCAGAAGTCAACACTAACATGTGTACTCCAGACATAAGCCCAGAGTGTGCTTTATTGCCGCAGGAATGCCACATTGTCCATTTGTAGCCAAGCTAATTCATGTACCTGTAAGAGCTACCCGGGGCAGCTGCAAGATGCCAGGCACATACCATACAGTGCATTGTCTGAGCAGACATTTGGGTGCTATCCAAAGGACTTACTTTAGGTGCTGGGCTGAGCTTCATGCCATTTAACTGTGTCACACTGAAGGCATTGGCCCCAGCCCCAGTCACCCCAAACTCACTATATGGAAACCTAGAGAAACAGGCAGTTCTTGGGTATGATATCTCTTAACTGTTTTAGAAGTCAACTTGGAACAAGACAAAGCAGTTATAGAATCATAGAAAGAACCATAGAATGCTTTGTGTTGGAAGAGACCTTCAGAGGCCATCTAGCCCGACCCCCCTGCAGTGAGCAGGGACATCTTCAATCAGACCAGGTTGCTCAGAGCCCCGCCCAACCTGGTCTTGACTGTTTCAAGGGATGGGGCCTCCACTGCCTCTCTGGGCAACCCGTTCCAGTGTTGCACCACCCTCATGGTAAAAAATTCCTTCCTTATATCTAGTCTAAATCTACCCTCTCTTAGTTTAAAGCCATTACTCCTTGTCCTATCGCAACAAGCCCTGCTGAAAATATTTTCCCCACCTTTCCTAAAGGCCCCCTTCAGGTACCAAAAGGCTGCTACAAGGTCTCCCCTCAGCCTTCTCTTCTCCAGGCTGAATAGCCCCAACTCTCTCAGCCTTGCCTCATAGGAGAGGTGCTCCAGCCCTCAGATCATCTTTGTGGCCCCCCTCTGGCCCTGCTCCAACAGGTCCATGTCCTCCTTGTGCTGGGGGCTCCAGAGTTGGATGCAGGACTCCAGGTGGGGTCTCACCAGAGTGGAGTAGAAGGGCAGAATCCCCTCCCTCGACCTGCTGGCCATGCTTCTCCTGATGCAGCCCAGGATACGGTTGGCCCTCTGGGCTGCGAGCACACATTGGTGGCTCATGTCCAGCTTTTCATCTACCAGTACCCCCAAGTCCTTCTCCTCAGGGCTGCTCTCAATCCCCTCATCCCCCAGCCTGTATTGACAGCAGGGGTCTCCCTGACCCAGATGCAGGATCTTGCACTTGGCCTTGTTGAACCTCATGAGGTTCACACAGGCCCTCTTCTCAAGCTTGTCCAGGTCCCTCTGGATGGCATCCCGTCCTTCTGGTGTGTCAACTGCACCTCTCAGCTTGGTG
>Ga0065711_1035206_pt1 | contig 22643 bp, 16 predicted proteins | sample Hoacrofraction12_FD_59098 | JGI IMG/M metagenome (GOLD analysis project Ga0065711, IMG submission 59098) | Hoatzin crop microbial communities from Cojedes, Venezuela - Epithelial fraction 12 v2 (version 2) | ecosystem: Host-associated > Birds > Digestive system > Esophagus > Crop | place... | reverse complement strand
TAAAGGTGTCATTAACCTTCAAACCATTAACACATCCTCTCTTTAGGATTTGTCTAAATTACTGTATGATAATGCTGGACTATCCAAAAAAATGCCTTCAAAATGTAAAAAAAAAAAAAAAATCAACTTAAGCAAAAGCATGTTTTTGAATTGAAAGCAAATAAATATTGTTATGTGAGCCATGGAACATTTATTTCAGATGCGTTGTTGTTTCATCGTTCTAGTTTGATTGGTTTGGGTTGATGGGATTACAGGGAGGTAAAATTGCTTTGCTGCCCTTTCAAAGACCCGTCAGTGCTTGAAGAAAGTCTCCCCTCTCCTTTGACTGCTTTTGCAAGCGCCACCAAGTCTAAGTTTACGCTCATTCATAACGTGCGCAGCAGTTGGGTCGCCTGCCAGCCCGACGGGCGCGGGCAGCAGCGGGACAGCTGGCAGGACGGCTCTCGGAACCAACACACGGAGCGACGGCCGGCGCAGGAGACGCAAGCGGCTGTGCCTTCCCCCGGGCAGCGCTCCGGGAGCTGCGGCGTGCCGGGTGGCACACGCAGGCCCAAGCAGCACAGCTCTGCGTACGTACCTGAGGCTGGGATATTTTGTCCAGGGGAACCATGTTTTTTAAAATCAAAACAACTGAGAGAAGTGGAAAGAAGAATATGTAATACAAGGCTGAAATCAGCCTCAGATATGTGAAGAAAATGTTTGGGTTTTTTTTTTTTGCATAAAAATGTTATTGCATACATTATACAGCCTCCTTGATTTAACTGCATGCTATCTAGAGAATTCAATTAGGCAATGTAGCAGATTTACTTGTTTATTTACACCTCCAGCCATATTAAAAAAATACTTTCCTCTGGAATACTTAAGAGTATTGCCTAAGCAGTCAGCTGGGACTTTCCTATTAACTGATGTTCCCGAAAGCCTGAGGTCCTAATGTCCTCCTTCTCCACCACACAGAATCCATGGCTAAGGCAGTGAGCGCTCAGAATTATGTGAATGCAGACGCCAGCCAAGTCCACTGTGGAAGCTTTCCCTCTGCAGTGCTATTTGCTTGCAAAATGCTGCTTAACCGAGATGATTCTGCCCTCAGAGCACGTTTCACGTGGCTCTCTCAGGCCTGCGCTGGCGAGCCCACCAGCAGCAGCTTGTTGCCGTCAGTGCTACTGCACGGCTCCTGCTTGCTGCTGACGGGAGCATGGATGAAGCCCGGAGCTTTCCAGGGCAGTAGAGCAGAACTCCTGGTGCTCTGCGTGAGTTTAGACTGCAGTGCTCAGGAAGCAGTCAAAGATGGGGATGAATTTTAGCAAGAGCATCACAAAGTAAAAGCCATGGAATTTCAATTCAGTTGTTCTCCCGATACTGGAAAAGAGATAATAATAAAATATCAGCACAGGAAACCTGAGTCCCAGGAATACGCTCCTACATCAGCACACAGACTGCGAACACCGCGAGGTCAGCCTAGCCCACTGGTGCCTTCAGTCTCATCTCCGTGAACAGCCTACTTACTACCTGTTGTCTTGTGTGGGGATGATACATCTCCACCAATGCCCTAAGCCAGTTATGCTCTGGCGTAGATAAGAGAGAAAGGCTTTCCTGACTCCTTTTGTGGTTGGTGAAGGCTCTGAACCATGAAATTTTATTACTGTTATTTTAGTAAGAACTGCAAGTATCCTGAAACAATCCAGGCTTTTTAAAATTCCAGCTGCAACTTACTCCCCATGGCACGAATCCAACAGGCTTTAAATAAAACGTACAGAGAAATTTTTCCTCTTAGACTCTTTGTAATTTTCCTGCTGTTATTTCTAAGGATAACTTGTCCTTGTACTCTAAAAAAGACATGATCATCACAAGGGACCCTAAAATTAACAGTGAATTTGAACAGAAGAATTACCCAAGAGAAACATCCTGTTCCCAGTTTTGCCATCTGTTTTGTTTCTACATGATTCTCGGAGAGAAAGAAAAAGAATCTATTAAGCAGAGCATATATTTAATATTTCTTATTATATGAGATATAAAGCTTTACGAAAACGTGTCTTCAAAAGGCTGCAACAGAAGAATGTGGTTTGAAGCTTAAAGCAAAGAAAGTGTTAATTAACACACATAATAGAAATGGTAATAAAATGACAGTACAGCAAAAGATGAGAGGCAACGCTGTAGTTCCCACTGTACCGCGCTACGTCACAGCACTCAGTCTCAGGAATCGAAGGGCATAAGAGGAGAGAAAAAACCTCATGCCCTACTGTGCTAGCAAACATCAGAACCTGCCTACAGCAGCTTCGCTGAGCCGGTCTCGTATTTAACCCTGGGACGGTTTAAGAGCCGTGGCTAACGGTCAGATCAGGCAAGCTGTAACTCTGGGTGCAGAGCCGGCCAAAGCGGAGGCTGCAGAAGGTAATCAGCCAATCTCGCAATTCAGCGGGGGTTTTATAGCAACAAATACAATTGGTAAGACTTTCTATAATCTTAATGCTGCAATTTGTTCTTGAACTTCTGTAACGGCATGCCATTATGCAAATTTGTGTTGTAAGCAACTGCATTTTTCATTGTTAGAGGTTGTCCACTGATAAGCCTGAACACATCGCAACACCGAGAGGAGCACAAGGCTCCTCAAGAGAGGCGAAGTCGTTCACTGCCCAGCACCAAGCGCAGAACCTCTCAGGATCCGGAGAGGTGGTGAGTTTCACCGGGCTGGCAGTGAACACATCAAAGGCACCCTAAGAAAAGCCTCTCAAATATATACATATATATATATGAAAACGAACTAGCAACAGATATTTAGGATTTCTTAGTGCTATATTCAGTTCTCTGAAATTGCCAATAATTTTGAGGAAGGAGAGGAGCTGGTAAGGAGCCACGATCCTGCATCAAACAGCAAATTTTATTTGGAAGTTGGGATTTGTCCATCTCCTGTTTTCCTCTGCATGCTGAAGTTCCAAACCAGCCAGGTACTACTAACAACAAAGATGTTCCAAAGAACCAGCAGCAAAAACTGCCATGTAAAGTAATTTAAAAACCTCTGTTCGTAGTAAGCCAAGACTTGGACATCTGTGGAAACAGCCTTGAAGTTCAGAGGGAGTGGGACTGTACATAGGGGAGAAAGGCAAACTGCATGTTTGACAGATTTCTGTTCCAAAGGAGACTCTCTCTATACTCAGGATTCTGTGGAAAAATGGAAAAATTTTGAACTCCTTGGAATTCAATACCTACAGCTCAAGCAAGTGTCAGGAATGGTACAGAAACTGAGGCAGAAACGTAAGTAAAACTTGCTGCTGTGTTAGATCTGGTTTTCAGATAATGAGATAAAATTGATTACTTTTTCCCTGGGTCTCGGGTTCCTCGGTTAGATAGTGTTTCCTTATTTCCAGCTACGCATTCGCAAATTTAGCAAAGCAGATCAATGGACACCCTTTATGTAGCTGCAGGGCCGCCCAGGCGTGCTCAGCTGAGCAGTCAGGATTTCCAACGCGGAGATGTCAGCTAAAAGCTGTGTTTCACTTGGAATGCAGAAAGCAAGACAACGCAGCTGCAGAACCTGGGCTCCCGCACCGCCCGAAGGGGTTCCAGCCACCGCACCAGGCGGACGGCGGGTCTTTGGGGGTGTCACCTGGGTGGCTGCCATTTTGGTCATCCAGATCACGCGCTTATTCTCCTAAATAAATTCTCCGCCTCAACAGATGGGCTGTAAGCTGCTCGCGCCTTTTGAAGTCTGGTACCTCTCTTCTGGGGTGGGGGTAAGAGTGCATTGCCTGCTCCAGCTGTGCTCCGGGAGCAGCCCTGCAAAAGAAACATTCTGGGACAGTACCTGCTGAATCAGCTGGGCTTTCTGAAGTCACCAGTCCTAATCCCACACCCTGTGGTCTCAGGCCCCAGAAAAAAGTGCCAGATACAGCTCTTCCCTAATTACCTGTTAAGACCACTACCAAAAATAAAAAATTGTGATTTCAGGGGAACGTACGTGCTGAATCAGCTGGGCTTTCTGAAGTCCCCAGCGCTAATCCCACACCCTGTAGTCTCAGGCCCCAGAAAAAAGTGTCGGATACAGCTCTTCCCTAATTACCTGTTAAGACCACTACCAAAAATAAAAATTTGTGATTTCAGGGGAACTAAACACCACTGAACTCCATACTCCAGCAGACTGAAATATACTGGATTTAATGGAACTAGAGGGAGTTCGAGGGACGAGATCAGATGGGTTAGAAGTTACTACTGCTACAAAATTTATTGGATAATTTAGACACCATGAAGATTATGATCAATCCTAGTCTGAGCACGCTGCTGAAGTGCTATGCAGAAGATTATACTTGGAGAGAGAAGACTTACTTGTTTAGTGGGAATAAGCCTTCCCAGCAAGAAGAAAGCATTCATTACTGATGAAAAACAAATAATTTGCTCAATTTGCAAAGGATTCTATGAATCACTTCAGTCTGCTCCTACACTTTTGCTGAGCACATCCTAAGAAAACAGAGCAACACATTTGCTTCTGCAACTGCCTGCAAAGGAGGCAAGACAGAAAAGAGCGCCGAGCATCACAGGGGACCATCGGGGCAAAGGTGCCTCCGAGACAGCTCTTGTTTCAAGAGCAAAGTTGGCAAGTGCTTGATTTCTGCTACCAGGAGGGCCTGAATGTTGGCTGTTTGGCTTCAGCTAGCGTGAGAGGAACAGTCAGTAAAGGCTTGTACCTAAAATTTCTGCAGAATCAACAGCCTCACAAACTGAGCTCTAAGCAGCATTCACGTTGCAGCAAATCTCCCGTGGCAAATCTCTTTGATAGCACCACCATTTCCTTTCTCATCGATTCAGCTGCCTCGTGTTTCCGCACCTCTCCCTGTTACCAAGGCTAGAAATTAAAATCAGGGAGAGTAACATCTTTTTCCTTGGCTTTGTTTCTGGGGAAAAGAAGTGGGTAACCACACAGGGGACACTGCTGTGATTTGTCCTTTTAGAGAGAGACTCCCCAGCGCTAATTCCACGTGCAACTTTTCACACGACGAATACCAGGTGGGACAGACTGATTTTCACAGTTTCTTTGAGGTGGGATAGTATGTTGTTACCAACTTGAATTTGAGTTTGTTCATCTGCAGAGCTGAAGAGTTTGTCATGAAGATGGGCAGAAAGAAAAAGAGGAATTGAGAGGATAATCTCTGCCATGACAGAGCTGTGCCTGGGAAGGTCACACAGGATTTTTTTCCCCAATTCACCCTTCGCCTTCTTTGACACTGAGACTAAAAGCAGGAATACAAAATTCAAACATTTTTCCTCTCTCAGATACATAATCTAAATAATTAAGGTAGCTAAAGCACTTGATTCCCATGTAAAACTGATCTCGTGATGATTTCTATGGAGAACTCATGCACCACGATTACTGAAGTCCGCACCGTCAATGCATTATTCATCGCCACAAAGTGCACATGCCATCTTACTCTCAAATGACCCTCATTATTTGGGATAGTCCTCATTTTACATTCGCATTCATCTCTGTCCCATACTGAGGTTACCATCTGGTCATTTCTTTCTTTACCGACTCAGTCTGTTACTTTTATATAAAATTCATTCAAAGCTGAGCACTAACCAATTCTCTCAAATAGCTTCCATAAACAAAAATAAATATACTGTCTGTGATTACAAAAGACAGGCAATCGGTAGGCATTTAAACATCCCACAGTAGCATTAGAATGAAGCCAAGGTTAATATAATCAGTATTTGTTTCTCTAATAAATCTTCCCATTAATTTTTGATGTTCATAACATACAAAGCAAAAATGAGATCCACTAAGAAGACGTATCAAAATATAGATAAATCTACACATGCAAACTTTAACCTACACAATATACAAAGGTGAACAGATCATTAGCCAAGAAAGGGATAAAGAACAAATGCCATGAAACAGCAGCATCATCTAGGGGATTTCGCACAAGGGAGGACCACAAGAGAGCTTTCCTATTGGTAGTCCAGACAAAATTCTCAGCTTATTTCATCTTTTATATTTTTTTTTTCCTGAAGACGTCAGTGCATCCACAGCAGCAGAGCTGGGCCAACACTATCAGTTATTCACTTGACTGGAGGAATCCATTTGCTCACACTGCATTTCTGCCCATTCTGGTTCATTTTTTAGCAACTTTCTAACAACCTGCTTGCAGGCAGGACCAGTAAACCAGGACCACGGAAGCAAGAGAAACAGATTGCTAGTAAAGGAAGAGTCACAAATGGGAAGACGGAAGATACAGAGCTGAGAAATGGCCCTTCTCTTGCTTACAAGAGCTTCTGCTCACAAGAGAAACCCCCCCAGACTGCACTGTGTTCAGCCCTAGGAGCCTGAGAGGTGTATTTCTGCATCCAACTTTCAAGTTTTAACATACCTGTATCTTGTGTAAACTGAGATAGAAAGTTGAGTGAATTGCGGAGTCACGCAACCCTTTTTGTAAGGGTTGAGAAAGGGCAGTGAATTTAAGCTGGGGGTTGTGGTTGGAAGTTTCAGAATTTTTGTGACAAACAACAAGGCACAGGTGTCACAGCTTCCACGATTTTGCTCCTCCCCTGCAGCTAAACATCCTTTTTTACAGCTATGCTTTCCTATTAAAAAATTCAATGGGCAGAAGACGTTTTTTCCTTGCTACCTGTATGTATTCATGATTTTTTTATCAGTTGAACCATTAGACTTTCTGCAAATTAAAATTTTTCAAAAAACTTTAATTGGCCTTTGCTTTTTTTAAAATGCTTATCTATCAAAGCTGAAATATTTTAACCACAGTTTTAAAAGCGTATGAAAGCCTCGTCTTGGTTATGGCTTTTTACCATCACTTCTGCAACGACACCAGCTCCTTCACAGAGGACGTATGTCCTCCGTAGGAACGAGAGTTCGCTGACACCGTCCATGACGATCAGCCCTACCTGCCAGGTACTCAGGAAGTGCATGAGAGAGGTGCCGGGCTTCAACCTCAGCCATCACTGTTGTATTTCACCACATGAACCACCATCTGCCAGACAGAAGCCTGAAAACAGAGAAAAAAGGGGAGCATAAGCACTAACTATGCTTAATGCTGGGAACTGGAGCATTATTTGAATCAACAAATTTAAGGTTTTGCTTTTTCTAAAGTCAAGAAATTTTTGTGAAAGGTAAGTCTTAAAGGACAATTTTCAACTAATTTTAATTAATATTTCTTTAGAAATGGTTTCTTTTCAGTAGCTCTGCAATTTATGGCTGGGTTTTTGTGTATACTCCATCACTGCCTCCTGCAGTATAATTCACCTTTCGTCTCTGCAAAATTATGAATGAGTGTTTTGGTCTCCTTGCTCTTGCCTTTGCCCTTCCCATTCTCCTCTGCTAGAATCCTCAGTATTGTTCAGCACTTCGAGTTCAAACTCATCTTATTCTTGTAAGGAATATTATTAAGAGCTTTGACTGGGATTCCTACTTTAGATTTCTCAGTTCGATTAATAGAAAATAATCACTCTCACACTCTCCCTCTCCGGTGATTTGGTTAATTAACTGGTGGAAGCAGCACAAATAATTTCTACACCAGTGTACTTATTGTTTTAAAAATTATGCAAAAATTAGTCCCTTACTAGATGATTAGGTTTTTAGATCTGCTAATGAACAACAATAGTCTGCCACTGCCATCTTTTAATTTACTTTTAATCACCAGCTAAGTAACAAAGAAGTGTCTTCTAAAATAATTAAGACTACATATCAGGTCTCTGTAGGATGTCAACAATAAAGGGGTTAATGATGCATCCAGTCATCATGGAAGCAATCAAAAAATGTCTTGCTTTGAACAATGCAGCACAACTCTCACTATCTAAATGCATCTGTGCCAGAAAATTCCCACAGCTTTACAACATTTTTCATCCTGTAGAGATCACACACACACACAGAGACACACACAAACTAACGATGGAAACCACCTACGTAACAGGGCAAAGACTCAAATTCAAATATCTGTGAAGAGCAGCCACTTTCCTCTGCCTAGACAGAACTCTCTCAGCATCATAGTATGACCTCAGCTGCGCCAACATGACACAATAAAAGATGCCTAACAAAATATAGCACTTGGAGGCATATAATGCATTTTTTTCTCTCATAATATTAACGTCTTCCTGCACTCATCTTCTTTATATATTCAAAAATGAAAATTTCAAGAACTGAAAATTACTTTCCCAAATCTTTATTCCAGAGAGATTTTCTAAAGTCTCTGTGACACATACAAGCAAACCTATTCTGGGGTGCAAAAAGGTAATAATTTTGCTTTGAATATATTAACTTTTAGTAGCAGTTTTGTGGATACATATGATGTCTATGTTTGCTGCCATAGAACTAACCCACCGTAATTCTAGGACAGGATGCTCATTGATTTTTTTTTTTGACACAAATCAGGCTTGAAAGCCGCGTGCGTGCGTGTGTGTGTGTGTGCACGTGCATCTCCCTTGACCCAGCCGTCAAGGATGTGGACAAAAGGCAGACTATACGGAGTTGCTATGTCTTTTTGTTGAAAAATTTAAAAAAAAGATGTAGATAAAAACCACTCCACTTAAATGTCACTGTTGTTACAGTGTGAGAGACTAACAGATAATCAGAGGTTCTGGAAGGGAGAGGCAGGTACTGCCCTTAAGATTACCAAAACATCTGTAGTATTTAGAGTAGCATCCCATTGAACAATAAATGCAACAGAAAGCTCGCTTTAATTCTTGACAAAGAAAGTAAATTGTCTAAAAATGCTCCATTATGAAGAATCCAAAACATGTATTGGCACTCCAGAGAGCTACTACAGTCTAATGCATGTGCTCCCTTTTGAAAAGCGTCTTTTCAAGCAGAGCATGGTTTGGCCCATGGGAGCGCAGGATGCAGAGCGCTGTTAGGAGACTGGTAGAAAGCCATCTGTGCTCTGGTTGAAAAGACTTTAGTTAATGTGGAAAAAAAACATACAATTGCTCTCTTCACAGCTTCTATTTTCATTTGGAGAATAACATGTGAAAACAATGTAGAAATGAGAGCTGGCAATGGCCAAATAGGTCACTCCATCCACCTTCGAATCAGTACAAGATAGTTCAGGCATAGCTGTCACACCTTCTACCATACCAGTCACATCACACCCTCTCTTCCTGCCCGTCCCCCCGCCTGTCCTTCCTTTTTTCCAGAGTGTTGCTCGTTTTACATGAAGTATAAAATCTTTGTGGTAACAGATACCCATGACTGTCTATGTTTGTACTGTGCCTAAAAATATAGGCTGAAAATCACATAGCCTTTCCAGGAACTATAAGAATAGTAACAAATGTAAGAATCACATTGACCAGCCCAGTTGAAACCAGTTGTGGTGGTCCCAAACGGTGTGGCAGCTTATTCCCTACTGTCACACTCATCTGAGTTTTACATTCACTGTGCACGTTGTATTCTCACTTTCATCTCATTAACTCTAATTAACACTCTTTTAACCATTTTCAGTAATCCTCTACCTTGTTTTGTTTTTCCATTCTCTAAAGACTGTTCAATAGCCCATGCATGATTCTGGAGTTAATCTGATGTTAATTTTTAACAGCTATTTGTAGAGCATCCCGAATGCAATCTGCAGGTGCAAGAGAAAGAGCTTCACCTATTTGTGCCTTGATGTCTCCATGTATCCAAACAACCATTAGAGCCATTTCTCAGCCACGCTACTTTATAAAATCCTTGCCCACTGTCACCAGAAGCTTTCGGCCTCCTACAGATTCCAGTGTTATGGAGTTCATCCAGTTTTCCTTCACCACGCTTCGCGTTTTTCCTTCACTGATCACTATTATCATTATTTCTATTCTGTGAAGCCTAGCACGGTCTGACTATTGCTGCCTTATGACATACCAACCATAGAAATGTGTCATCATTTTTTCACGTCTCTTAGAACCTTTTCAGTTCTTGTTGAATAACTTCGTTATTGAATGAAGCCTCTTTAAAGGAAACTGCTCAGCAATTCTAGAAAATCAAACTGCCTATTAGGAGTTACAATAGGCATTGAAGATGCTGATTTTAAGTATTGCTTTTGAAAATCTTCACTCGGATGCTTGTTATATAAAGATATGAGATTACAACTATGGAACAATATACATAGTAATGCTTGATAATGGAAGCTTTTTAAAAACTTTTTAAAAAATAGTGTGTGAAAATATCTAGAGCAAAACTGTCCCTAATTTATAGGCTGCTTTGCAGGATGAAACAGGTAATTCAAAGAGGTTTGCAACGCATATTTCACATAAAGAGAGCCATTATTTAAACTGTAATTAAATACTCACGGGTTTGTTTGTTATTTTTTCCTCTATACATACTTTCAAAAATTTCTCAAAATACAAGTATAGTTCAATTTGGAAGATGAAAAAAGATGAAAAACTTGTATACAAACCCCTGCGATGAAGAGGCTGACTTCTCGGCTCTGTGTGACACATCTATTTTCTTCACAGATTTCAAGAAGTAAGAGATGTCAGCTTCGCAGTTACATGTATTTTGTCACCTTGCAGTACACGGGGTACAGTTCTGACTATCCTATACTAGGATGGCTGAGGAATTTGTTCCTTTTTTGAATATTAATGAGTATCATTATGGTTATGAACCATTAACTGCACCCATGGGGACACTCCAGAGGCGGTCTGTGTCTCTGATGAAAGGCAACGTAAACTCAGAAGCACATTGTCCACCATATGCACAATGGTCCTCTGCCTTTCATTCTCCGGTAACAAAATGGCTCATGTGTATTCAGGAGACTTCAAAAGTGAAGCCAAAAGACTGAGACTCAGAGTGGTCCTTTCATGCCTTTGATGTACAAAGCAAATCAGCCTGAACTCATCAGAGACTACTGATGACAGGGGCTGGGCTAATCTTCGAATGATCAAAGCATTCAAAGTCAGTGACATTTGCAAGGAAATTAATGATTCCTCCATAAAGGTTTTAACCATCCTATAAACAGCATAAATGTGGAAATCCTTAGATGGATGGTACCATTAAGTACAGCAAATGTTACTGAAAATAATCACAATGGTGCCTCATTTATTAAGAAACTGTTCCCCGCATTCATTTACATTCCACTGAACAGATTGTATGAAAGTGGGGTTTTTTTCAGTCTGGTTAACGTTCTTTGAAATGAGAAATTACACACTGAAAAGCAGTACTTTGTGTGTGTCATGTCACAGAATTACAAGGGATCATTATCCAATCTTTGAGACACAGAATTATTACAGATTTATCAATTGTTTCTACTGATGTAAAAGGTCTGATAATGGCACGACGTGCCTAACAAGAACTACTATAATGAAGTTAAATGCTTTAACTTGTTTAATGATTCTGGTGGCAATTATTACTTATCTGGGACCGGAGAAGAAATTGTAAAATATGCTGTTATCCTTGATACGATTGGAGGTTAAAGGGTGAAACCGTAAATTCAAGGTTGGCATTTGCTTTTTAGAAGAGATTTGTTAACGTTGTTAAATATGCTGAAGTCATACTCATGCTGGCAGAAGATAAAGCAACCAATCAAGTTTTTTCAGTAGAATGTCTCTCCCAGCCTTTGTACTCAGTTGCTTTATTTAATAACAGCAAGACGGTGTGTGAATTATTAGGTTCCCTAAGTAGTTTTAGGAGTATTTTACCTTTTTACTCTATAGCCTCAAGACATTCTCCTATCAAAGAAAAATATAGGTGAACAATTGCTCTCGCTGTAATTAAGCAAGATTTTGACATGTGGTCAAAAGAGGAGGAACAGGAATAATTGGGACACACTTTTCCCACCTCTAGTAAGTACTGAGGTTGATTATAGTAGTGGAGTGTCTTGCCTTCAAACTTGTATGCATGCAACTATGAAAGCAGACTAGAAATTATTTGTTGTATTATGGCAGCATCAGGAGTATAAATCAATTTTTGATACACAGAGTAAGACACACCTATAGGTTTAGCTAAATGGCCCCTACTAATACTTCAGTGGTCACCACAGACCACTTCCAGCTGATTTTTTTTTTTTTTTTTTAAATACTTCTGTCACAGATTGTTCAACTATTTAAGCTCTGTCCTGTTAGGAAAACAACAGTTCTGCCACTAGTAAAGATGGAATTTCTAGAGGTTTTCAGATGATGTCTCTTTCTAACGTGCATGTCAATACCCTAAGAGAGCATGGATGGACACACCTTAAGAGCAGACTGCTTAGTCAGCAAGGTGGTCTTCAGTCTGGCAAGCAGGCTTTAGTTACTCTGTCCTTCAGTGTCTGTGGGTGATACAGCAGTATTTACGTGGAACACACACAGTTCAAAATCCCCCTATGTGCTGAATTTAGTTTGAATGGACAGATTTCAGTCTACTCCATCAATTCCTACTTACAATTCTAGAATTCAATAATTGAATTGATTTGAGACCATACTAAGTGTAACAGAACGTGATATTCTTTCTAGTGTGTGAAATTTTCACAATTTCTCAACACCAAAGAGTTCTGTAAGTAGACCAGCAAATAGATTTTCCTGCCATATTGCCATTCTGTGAGTCTAACCATTGGTGTTAAGAAAAAAAACCCATAAGAACTTTACTTGCACTCAAATGCATTGCTCTGGTTTCAGGTCAGTTAGGCTGATGAGGTTTTGCCCCTGTGTGCTCATTTCCACATCATATTTGGATTTGCGTTTCTCACAGATCTGATCAGAACCTTGGTTTAGTTAAAATCAGAGGATGACAAGATGGTTCAGGCTGGAAAGGACCTCAGGTCTGTAGTCCAACCTGTTGCTCAAAGCAGGGATAGCTCTGAGGTCAGACCAGGTTGGTCAGGGTTTGTCCAGTCTCATCTTGAAAACCTGCAAGAACAGAGACTGCTCAACCTCTCTGGGCAACCTGTTCCAGTGCCTGACCATCCTCAGGATGTCAAGCCGTCTTCTTTTTTTCTGATCTGAATTTCTCCTGTTTCAGCTTACTCCCATTATTGCTTGATCTTCCACCACACACCACTGTGAAGATGACATTCTTGGCTGACCTCCTCGCAGGTACCAGCAGGCTGCTAGTCGACCCCCCTGAAGCTGTGTCTCCTCCAGGCTCCCAGTTCCCTCAGCCCCTCACTGTAGGGCAAATGCTCCAGCCCTCTGACCCTCTTGGCGGCCCTCTGACGAACTTGCACCAGTTTACCAGCACCTTTCCTGTACTGGGAGAGCTCTTGGTGTTAGTCCTTGCTGAATTTCTGCAGGTCTCGGCTGCCCGCTCCTCCCGCCTGTTTAGGTCCGTCTGCATAGCAGCTCTGTCCTCAAGCATATCAGTCCTTCCCCTCACGTTGGCGTCATCTGGAAACTCGAGAGTTCACTCTCTTATCTCCTCCAAGTTGACGAAATGAAAATGACAGAAGCCAGTTTCAAAAAAATACTGGTAGAGGATTTTTTTAATCCCCTATCTTGGTGTCAGACTCAGTTTAAAGGGATCAGGCGATCTGAGGGAAGAGTAGCATTCAATAGGGAATGGAAATGACAGGCACAGGGGAGCAACCTTTCCCCGTGCTCAACTGCAGCATCAAGTTTCTCTTTGAAAGCATCACTATCTCGTTCCTTAGTATAAGGCAGCAGAAAACAGAGGGGTTGCAAACATAATAAGAACATAGTTGGGATACATCGGCAGATTCCTCAACCTGTTCCCCCACAACACAGCCGAGTCTTCCCACAACTTCAGAGGCACCTGGCAGAACGTCTCCTCCAACGGAGCCATGGTTCCTTTCTTCCACGCTTCTGTTTTTCATCAAAGCTTGATTAAAGAATAAGGTATTATTCTGAAATGTCACACTGCCTCCAACTGTACATGTACATATGTTTGCAAGGCTCGGAACACTGAGAAATCCGACTGGCATTTAACAGAACCCTCAAGACCTTTGCTCAGCTCGGAGAGTCACCTTGGTGCATTTCTGCTTCCTGAACCCAGCTGTTGTAGTTCCAGATGAGGCAAATAGCGCTTTGCTTCATTTTAAATCGCAGTGAAAAGTAATAGTGCCTGGGTTTGTTTCTGCTCAGAAGATTAAAAAAGATTTTTTCCCAGTCTTTTTGGGAGAAAAAAAATAACCATAAACAAATGACAAGGAGCAATAGAAGGGAAGCGTCCTAGCAACTTTACCTGTGAACTATGCTGGAGCTCCAATTGCAATGGTCAAGATCAATAAAAATAAAAACCAAAAACTGAGAAAACATGACTATTTTCATAGCTGGCACCAATTCAGGAAAGCTAGGATGGCAGCGTCCACTCTGGACAGAAGAAGCACAGAATCTGTTTTGCCAGTTAGGAGCTGGGTTGCTTTATCTGCACCAGAAAGAGACCCTGGGAATGAACCTGTTTCGCTCCTATGCTTCTCTCCCTGCTCCGGCGCTCGCCTGTTAGCTCTGCTTCTACATTTCAGCGATGTGGGTTCTCCTTTGTTGAGTCTGATTTTATTTAACTCAGCTTTTCTGCAGTCACAAGCTTCCTTTCTGGTGTTTATGGAAATATGTGAAATATGTCTATAATACTCATTCTGTTCAGTGCGACTGATACACTTCAACACTGTGATTTACCAAAGAAAATGTCAGGTTTAAATTTACAAAATAAATATGTTTGATGTTAAGTTTAGCGTATGAATGAGATACGTGGAATTCACAGTACTTGTGAATCTCACTCAGGTGATCTTGCCAGACAGAAATCCGCAGGAACTGGGGAGCACGGCACGTGCAGTCACGGGCTTCCTGCTCGACTGGGTTTGTTTTGCAGGTGGAACATAGAGAAAATGAAGCTTAAGATTCATTAGTTGTAGTAAACTCATATACAAGTGTTTCTGTACTTTTTTGCTATGTATGTAACTTACACTGTTTTAGTTACTTGTGTGTGTCACTGAATTGGAAAAAAATGAATATGAAATGTAATTAACCAGACTAAATTACCAATTGCAATCTTTTCAATAATCAACAGTGTAAGACATTATTTGCTGAAGAAATACTTATAAAAATTAAAACAATTATATATTTGAGGACTTTGTGTCCATTCACAGTTGGAAGTACAAACAGATGACAGTGAAGGGGAATTAAATTATTTGTGGAAATTATTCATTCAGCTGTTGCCTTATTATTTTCTTCCCTTTAAATCTTAAATACAGTTGATTTCATCCTAGAAATGGAATTAGCATTATAGCCGTTCAGTGAAAAAATCTCAGTGACAACTAAAAGAAAAACAATCGCCTTTCTACGGCTCCACAAAAAAGTAAGGGTCTCTTTTGTTCTCACGTCAAGCTTTGCACGAAGGCAGAAACTGTTCTGTTTGCGTGCATTTGGGAAGCTATAATTCAGATTTTTTTATAGCACTTGCTCATCATAATGAAAGAGAAAAAATTTTAAAATTTTCTTCCCTGAGTTTTCTTAACATTACTGTTTCTTCAAGAAGAAAATTTGAGACCAACGACTTCCCAAGTGTTCACTAAATAAAAACGTTTCTCACTTTGCAGGCAAGTGGCCGGTAATTCTAGGGCCGCAGCAACATGCCAGTGAAAACTGCTGGCTTGTATGATCTGCTCCATGAGCCATACGCCAGCGACTCCAGGCCCCGCTCTGGTGGCCTTAGCAGGGCTCTGGGCTTGACCTGAGCAACACGCAGCAGATGTTGGTAGGTGATCTCCCCTGAGCAACCCCACTTTCCATCCGACTAGAATTAAAGCTAGGGCGGGGCTCGGGGGTTCCTTCTCTTTTTTATAATAAAGTAATTCATATGATAAATGGAAGCAAAATTTTAGGTGAACCAGGACTGTTTATGAATTTTTATTTATCATATCAGAAAAAGGAAGCCCACATAAAAACACTCTGAAGCAATACTTACATGTTTAAATATATAGTTAGCATTAAAGGATCCCCAAAACCCCAAAATTCTTGCCAAATAAGTTCCTAAGCAAACAAAAGTATGATTTACACCACTCCCTTCCCTATGGTCTAGTTCAGCCTCACAACTTAAAAATCTCTAAGCACATTTAAGGTGCAAGATGTTGCTCCCTGTTAGGTGTTCAAACTGACAAATTATTCTATAGCATTCTTCAGTTTTATAACATTAAGCACTTAATCAGTAAAATCCAAGTCTTCTCAGAAATTAGGGGCCTCTAACAATTTAGCTTGATTTCTTTTAAATGCCATTCCTGTAAGAAACATCCCTATTCAGTGGAGTCACTGAGACTGCTTATCAGATGAGGGAAACAGAGACTTTCAAACTGGCTGCTCCTTTCACAAGGGAGATTGTCTTGTGTCATAATTTTATTAAAAGTTCTTTCATATTTATGCTTGGAGGAAATTCTTCTGTGAGGAGGACTTCGTTTGTTCCTGATTTAAAAATCCGCTGCGGACTATTCAGTATTTGTCATATATTCTTCTTTGTTTAAGCTCTCCAGAAAGAAGTCTGGGATGTTACCTGTATTTTGTCAGCACGGTAGGAAATCTTTTAATGCTGAGAGTGAATTGTGCCTTGCCCTGTTACTGCAGATGTGTATTTGCAGCTATGAAAAATGATAGCATTATCAGTGACTTTCCTTGGTTTTGAAGACTTTACAAAGAAAGGTTTCTGTTATTTTCTGAACAAATAAGCTCATGTGTGTATCCTTTAGAAGAGTCTTTATCTTAGGCACAGAAGTCGTCAATGCTGAAGTGACTTAAAGTAAAATTACCAGATATTTCCATCTTAAAGTTGTTTCTGGGCTCATGGAGAGTTTTCATAACTTGTGAAGTGTGACACCTCCTGCTGAACATCCTACCAGTCGTTTCTCTTATTTTTAGAAAATCTGGCTCTTCATCTCACTTTCAAGGGATTTTAGCTCCAAGGAGCCTAAAGGCACGTTTACAGTACTCAGTGGAACTCCAGTCTGAGAAGTGGTAACACAGCAAACATGACCTGGTAAACTCAGTAGAGTGAAGCATAGCTTGTACTGGGGGGGCTGTGTTCACCAGTGCTTTTGGTTCTGACATCACCTTGCAGACTCCGCTTAGCCGACTGCACCAGCTGACCACTCACATTTGGTGTTATTATATTTGAGCCTATAGAACTGGTTTTGATAATGCCACTCTAGGTTTTCAAAAGAACCGAGAGAATTCCCACGCATGTTGAACGTATGACTCTGATCTGAATGCAAAAGAACTTAGTTGTCATATAGCCAGATAAATGCCTAAGAAGATATTCAAAAGAGCTTGGGTTCTGAGCTGTTTTGAAAATGTGGTCTCAACTGTCAAGTGTTAAGTTATACAAGATTTATACACCTAAAGAAATTTATTGATCTTGATTTTGTGGGTATCTAGCAGAAGAGAAACAGGGGCTGAAATATCCAATGCCCAAACCAGAGACGACAGTGAAGTAAACAATAATTTCACGTGACCTTCCCTTCAGCATTTATCAGCTCACACATTTGAATTTAGAGAGTTTGGAGTTTTAGGATCTGAAGATTAGTCAGGAATGCCAGTTCTGTCACTGACATCCACCAAGTCATTCGATCTCTTTAAGTATCAGCCCCTGCTCTGTATAACGAGACAGTATTTCCTCTGCATCACAACAACTTGTGCAGACAGCTCATTAATGACTGTGATGCTCCCAGCGTACAGCGCAACAGAAAAGCACCCAGTACATTGCTGCTTGCTTTTTATCTCTCACTTTACTCCCTTAGTTTAATTTTCCCCCTGAAGTTTCCTGCCATCCACACTGTTCCTTCCTTTCTTCTTTTCATCCACCTATACTTCTCCGCCCATAGACTCTTTCCTACATACCCTCACGTGCACATCAGAGTAAGGATAAACTGACCAGCCAAATCTAGAGATCGATATTTCCCATTGCTAACAATAAAGTCATGCAAGTCCTTCCCATCTCGTTCCTTGCCTGTATCGTGTATTTCACATACATTTAGCTATCAAACGATGACATAGCGGGTGCTGCATGGGGACTTCAACGCTTACTCTAAACTCCAACCATTCAGTCACGACCCGGCCCACCAGCAGAGCCGCTGGCCATTTGCTAGTGACGCTGCTCTGCAGCGCTGCTTCTGGGATCTACGATTCAACCAGTAACAGAAGAAATGGAAAGGTGAAGCATCCGCAGGTTTTGAAACATTCCCAGCTCTCTGTTGCTGCTGGTCCACCTCAGGGGGACGCTGAGCTCCACTGGACTATGAACCTCAGCATCTGAAGGACAAATACGTGCCCCTTTTTGCCTTCCTGATCTGCAGACAGTGACCTCTGCAAAGATCCGACGGGCCGGTAGCAGGGAAAGCCTTACTGCTGCTGTTTCAAGTAAGATTTGGCAGGCAGACTCATTTGCTGCACTCCAAAGAATCACTCAAATAGAAGGACACAGATCACAAGCGAGAGGCAGACAAATTCTGCATAGAAGAAACTTATTTTTTTCGTTTTTTACCCAACTAAATTCCAGGAATTTGTCTTCAGCTAATGCACACATTTACGCAAAATTATTTTTTCCTTTGATGTCTTTAGCTTTCCTGAAATATTTTGTAGCTAAATTATTGGCACATAGATCACGAGCTTCTATAGATTTATCTGATCTTTGCTATTTCATTGCAAACTTCACAGAGGATGAAAATAAAAGCCACGTTTTATGACTGACTTGCTGCTGCCTAATCATATGGAAACACTGTTTTTTCGATAATAAGGTTATGTTAGCAGCTTGATTTACTAATCAGATTCTGTATCTAGGGACAGGAAAGGGTGTGGATGCACATATGCACATGTGTATTTGTTCCAAAATCTGCATTTTATCTGTGTTAGCACTGATTAGTAACTGAATTTTCAACAGTACTTGTAGAGAACAATTTGGCTGCATCATTAAATACAACATGGTACCTTCGCAAGTGGAAATCTACAGTTCTGTCCAGAAAACAAGATAATACCAGTATTACACACTACATTGAAATCCAAAAATATTGACGGAATGAGTTACTTATTCCCTTGAATAAATAAGTCCAATCAGAGAACAGAAATAATAAAACTATGCAACTCGCTAATCATGCAAACGATACCGAGTAATCAAAATAATTTGCAAAATGCAGACTGAAAGCCATTTGTTTAACGAGTTGTTTAGCCAGTCCATCCAATCTCAGAGTCATTGCCAAGAGACTCTGGGTCTGTAACAAATACAATTTACAGCAAATGTTCACAGTGCTAAGCTCAGAAAAGTAAGATATCAATCATTTCATTTCTACGCATCAGTTTGCCTTCAAATCTGTCTTAGTCACAACCAGAATTTGCCCTTCTAACCAGCAAAGTTAGGGCATTCCTGTTAGCAGGCAAACACACGTATCGTTCCGGGCCCCCGACCGTTCTGGCGCTGAAGCCCGTGACTGCAGAAGGCCACTGGCTGAACTGCCTGTTTACACGCACGGGAGTTCGGACTCTTCAGGGGTGAAAAAGCTTAAAACCACAGCTTTTGTTCTACTGCCGTCACGACGCACGTCGTAAACGGGTGGAGAAATTCAGCCCCCCGCGAGGACAGTTCAGCCTTTTTCTCAGAGGCGTCTTAGCGACTGCAGGCAGAACGCGCTAATTTGGTACGACCCCACCCTGAAGAAAATTCCCCAGTTTTTTTGCCAGACCATCGACATCCTGATTTCTTTTACTCTACTGACCTCTTCTGAAATGCGGCTGAATTTGTTTGGTGTGGCATCTGCACAGTTTGTCCGACTAATTGAAAGACTAGATGTGACTTGGTTCCCCACAGACCGTCTGTGGCCAGCAAGCAGGGACAAACTTCAGTCGTTTCTGACTGGCTGCATTTCAAAAGCCTGTCCCAGATGTACCTGGTTTGTGTTTTCTATGTGCCACTCATTTCTTTTAAGCTGACATTTTCATTTAGTTGGCTCTGATCAGCTAAGACAGGCCAAGAGATGTCTTTGGTTTCAAGCCAGCAGCGCCTTGTGCCTGATGTGTCCCTCCCCCAGAGAGCGAGCGCGCAGGGGAAGCTCCTGCTTACTCCCAAGTCACACTTTACAGCAAAGAAATCACAGAGTTGGTGTGAAGTAACACAAAATGGGGAAAAATGGTCCTCGTAAGGACAGATGAACTAACGTGAACTATATAATTTCTAGTTCTACAGAAAGTATCCTGAATTTCAGGCTTGTTACTCACCAGCGTTTGTTTCTGGCTCATTGTTTGAAAAAATCAAGGGACCAAAAGCCACTGAGGAAATACCGTCATTAAGAGGAAATTGAGACAAAGAGAAGCATGACCTTCTCCCACATTTTACAATGCCTAGGCCAGAAGCAGAACTATTTGAGCTCCAAAACCCCCCTGTAAAGCTTTGGAGATCTAAAATTGCCCTGGAACTGGAGAGGACATACGTAATTTGAAAAGTGTCGCGGCGATCAAAGAGGAGGTTGTCAGGAGCCATTCTAGCAGCTGAGCCTTTCTTCTTGACTCTGAAGACTGACACAGCTACTGGCAACCTTGCGCAAGATTTGCATGCCTCTGCAGTTATCTGCACCAACATGCAGCACAAAGGGGACACAGGATCTATTATGATACTTTGGAATCAGTATTACACTCATATTTCAGCTGAACAGAAAAATGGGAGTTTATGACAGATGGCAGCAGAGAATTGGCAGGAACAATTAAGAGCTGAAGAAGGCACGGGAAATGTATTTTTTGTTAAAACACTCCTCTGTAATTAAGCAACATTTGTCTCTTGACACCATTTCAGTGCACAGATATGTTTTAAGACCTGAGAAGGTAAGACAGGCCAAGAAGTTCTTGGGTTTTAAGTCAGCTACACTTGAAAAAGGTCCAGTAGATATTTGTCAGCATAGCAGCTTTTGGCTTGTGAATTCCAGGAAACTGAAAATACACATCAACATTTTTAGATGGTGAATATATACTTAGAGTAACTTATTCTCTCTTGCCCCACTTCGTCATAAGTCCTAATACGCTTGTGAAATCTATAGCAATTTAATACATTTTTTTGCCAGTTAGACACATTTTGAACATCTTTTCTGCAAGGATACTTCTGCTGGCTTATACAACCAGCAAAAGCAAGGCAGAAATATTCTGTGAGTTACGAGGCCTTCTTCCTTACTCTTTTGCAACGACTAACCCTAGAAAGCATATTTGATGTTAAGATTAATGTTCAGTTCGGAGTGACGTGGCTTCACGCTCCATGTCTTCTCTGAAAATTACTGACTGCTGACAATGGATGAAGCTGCTCTGGTGCTGAACGTGGTGCAGCTGGAAGTACGGTGACAGAAAAAACGGCGCATTTCAGAGACAGGTTTTAGGCTGATGTTTCTGAAGATGCTTTTTTTTCCTTGGCTATGTACCCAGTTAAATTTTGCTCAGCAAAATGACCACTGCGCTGTTGAGACACTTAATTCAGACTTCAACTATGCCCTAATAAGGACTATCAGCAAGGATACTAATTGGTGTCAGATGTGATTAGACCACTGTTCTGCAAGAAGACTACTGATTTGTTTTCCTCTGCCCCTTTACTGCAGAGAGGCCAGCATCAGGTGACTCATTACCCTCATCTGAAGTAGGATTCAAAGGAACAGAAACACTAGAGCTTATCACCAAAGCTTCTATTCTGTCTACCAACACTTTGTTTCTACTAAGGCTTTTGTTTCTAAGATGAGATTAGGTATTGTTTTTATCATTTAAAAGTGACAGAAAACATGGGCATCTTTTCCTGTAATTTTTTAGGCAACTGTAATAGCCATCAGCAGATTTGTGATATAAAAACAATGCAGAACTGTGATGCATTGTTGATTATAAAATCGCAGAACGTCGATCCAAACACTTTCTCTTTTGTCAGACAAGCACAACAGAAGCACTTCTATTTTGTAGTGAGTGCTTTTGTGTTGCTTTTGCTACCAAAACATGCACATAAGTAAATAAGAGGTATCTCTCCTCTCGCCCAACATCTAAAAGCGTATGCAGGAACTGTGGACTACAGAGAACTGCAGGTGAGTGTTTCAGCACTTGAGACAACCTCTCCTGCTCCCCTCACCTTTTCACCAATCTGTTGACACACAGAAATCACAAGCCTCCTCTTACAAACGTGCTCTCCAGGATATTCAAAGAACAACGCACACAGCCTCGAGTCTGAAGACTCTGAATTCAGCAGAGAATAGCTGGAAACTACTGTTGACTTGATCTTGCTTTTCTGAGCAAACTACATCCAAAAGCAAAATCAGATTTGTTCCAGGGAAGTCTAGAGTCAAGATTTGTCCCAGAAGACAAATGTGGAGCTCAGGTTGATCCCCAATTCCAGACAACAAAGGAAGAAAAAACAAGAAAAAAAGGCCACCTTACGCATGGGAACTAACAAGAAACCATGAAATGAAGCAATGGAGAAATAGCTAAATAGTGAGACGGGAAGTAAAGTGACAGAGATGGTTAAGAATGCAAAAACCTAGAGGTAAAGGAATGAAGCATCCAGAAAAAGGCTTGAGAGTAAAGGAAGCTATCGGTAACATACTAGGGGGGAAAAAGGCAGAAAAATAAGGAGGGGAAAAAAAGACAACCCAGGAGAAGCTGGATTATATGAAAAATAAAATTCGAAGTGAAGTTAGACCTAATCACCATGTACTTGTGTTGTACTGGGCTCTGCTTCGTGGCCCATTTGACGAGTTCCCTTCGCTGTTTGCTCAAGGCAAAGCAACGATTCAAGCCAACACAGACATATACGGGGGGGG
>Ga0065711_1035205_pt1 | contig 22643 bp, 10 predicted proteins | sample Hoacrofraction12_FD_59098 | JGI IMG/M metagenome (GOLD analysis project Ga0065711, IMG submission 59098) | Hoatzin crop microbial communities from Cojedes, Venezuela - Epithelial fraction 12 v2 (version 2) | ecosystem: Host-associated > Birds > Digestive system > Esophagus > Crop | place... | reverse complement strand
CCCTGGGCAGCCTGTTCCAGTGCTCCGTCACCCTCAGAGGGAAGAAGTTCTTCCTCATGTTCAGACGGAACTTCCTCTGCTTCAGTTTGTGCCCATTGCCCCTTGTCCTGTTGCTGGGCATCACTGAAAAGAGCTTGGCCCCATCCTCCTGACACCCACCCTTCAGATATTTGTAAGCATTTATAAGGTCCCCTCTCAGCCTTCTCTTCTTCAGGCTAAACAAGCCCAGCTCCCTCAGCCTTTCCTCGTAGGAGAGATGCTCTAGACCCCTCACCATCCTCGTAGCCTTCTGCTGGACCCTCTCCAGTAGCTCCTCATTTTTCTTGAACTGGGGAGCCCAGAACTGGACACAGTACTCCAGTTGGGGCCTCACTAGGGCAGTGTAGAGGGGAAGGAGAACCTCCCTCGACCTGCTGGCCACACTCCTCCTAATGCATCCCAGGATCCCATAAGCTTTTTTGGCATCCAGGGCACACTGCTGGCTCATGGTCAACCTGTCGTCCACCAGGACACCCAGGTCCCTCTCCGCACAGCTTCACTCCAGCAGGTCCCCCCCAAGCCTGTACTGATGCATGGGGTTGTTCCTCCACAGGTGCAGGACCCTGCATTTGCCCTTGTTGAACCTCATCAGGTTCCTCTCTGCCCAACTTCCCAGACTGTCCAGGTCACGCTGATTGGCAGCACAGCCTTCCAGTGTATCTACCACACCTCCCAGTTTGGTGTCACCAGCAAACTTGCTGAGGGTACATTCTAACTCTTCATCCAGGTCATTGATGAAGAAGTTAAACATGACTGGGCCCAGTACTGACCCCTGGGGGACACCACTAGTTACCGGCCTCCAACTAGACTCAGTGCCGCTGATGACAACCTTCTGAGTTCTGCTATTCAGCCAGTTCTCAATCCACCTCACTGACCACTCTTCCAGCCCACAGTTCCTGAGCTAACACTTCCTCTTCTTCTGTTGCAATTCCTATTATCAAGTAATACATTGTTATCTGTAGACTGACTGAATTCACATTTGATAACTTGTTATGATTATTCAGAACTATATATATGTATAACATACAACTATGGTTGTACTTCAAGATTTCAATAAGGTGAATGATTCCATAGGGCAAGATGCGGCATGAGTGATAAATTTTCCCCCTATAGTCTTTAGGGAGCTTAGCAAAAGAAGGTCTTAATGGTAAACACAGGTAAATTAAAATGAACTTGCTGTAATGTTTTTTTCCTTAATTATTAAAAATAAAAACCACTGTGACAACAGCAAGAGTTAGAACTGCACAAGTTCCAGGATGAAGCAGACTTAAGAATGGCATTTCAGCTGCTGGTCAAATTTATCCTTGATCCATCAGTTGGTGCATTCCTAATCAAACTGTTCAGGGTCTTTTTAAGCCTGTTTGACTCATCATTATTCATGAAGGTGAAATAATTTCACGTGCAAAATTAGAATGACCTACTTGATAAGTCTGTGATAAAAATGTAGCTGACTACAGCAGAGAGGCAGCACTTGCACTTGAGAGATAAGTCAGACTGAATGAGGCATTTTTTTCCCACTACCTTGGAAGGTCGAGAAGAGGCAGAATTTGGGTGTGATACGCATTTCTGTAACAATGAGTGTATGTTTTCTTGTCTTGCTGAACATTAATACAATCTTACAAAGAAAAATCATCGCTTCTGAAGAGATTGTTTTTTAGTATTCATGTTAGAACTTTAATATTTACAATCCAATGAAGAGTATTTTTTCACAAGTCTTTACTGATGAAACAGCAGAATTTGACATGGTTTTGAAAGCAATTAACGTGTATGTAGAAATAAATCTTCAGGGCCTGCATCTCTTCCTTCATTTTTTTAGGAATTAGAACTGTCACATATAGATTAACAAACCTACATACGTGGTGTTTCAGATCAGACAAAATACTGCAGCCAGTCAGGTTAATTTTCCTTAATGTCCTTGTCAGCTTTTTGTTTGTTTGATTTTTTTTAATCAAAATGAATAATACTTCAGGGAATATCAGGTTGCCATTCACTTCTGTGACTCTAGGGTTTGTTTAGTTTCCTTTTTTTAGTGGGATGCAATAAGCTTTCAAGGAAACTAATGTCAAAAGTGAGAGGTATTTTTTCTCAGTGAAATAGCTCCTGGAAATGAGTAACATTTATTTTACCGGCTTTGTCAATGTCCGTTTCTAATAGCACATATTATGCTATGTACATTCTAATGCCCATTTGACCAAGTATGTTTAACCTTGCATTGCCAATACTTTGAGCTAACCAAAAGCTGTGTAGTCACGTAGCCACGGCAAAGGAAAGCAAATAATCTCAGAGGATTATGTCCTTTCTGGTATCTTAAAGATCCTTTGAAGTATTTTGTGTACTAAGGTTTATTCACTGGGGTTTAGTACATTAGCATGATGCAAACATACTTAAATGATTCCTGGATCCAAATCAGCCCTTGTCATGCAATATACAATAAAACTATGTCCTAGTTTCTTCAGTCATATTTTGAAACCTTCATGGAGTTAAGACTTGATTCCTGATCTCCTAATTGCAATTCTAAAGCCTTAAGCACAAGAACAGCTTTACACAAGTTGGCCTTGCCAACAAAACACATGCAAATCTTTCCAAAAGAGAAAACATCACAATTGTTGACTATCACAGGGTGCAGGGATTGTACAGTCTTTGATTGCATGCCTTCCTCTTTTCCACCTGTCTCCTGAAAATGGGTGTGATGTTTCTAGTAAAGTAATTTTAAATTATGTTACAATAATGCTGATTTATTTTTTCCAGTTGTTACCCACAATATCATCTGGAAATGGAACAGTACCTCTTCTAGTTAAACAAAAATATAATCAGAGCTGAAACTTGAAAATGTAAGTGGTCAAAAGTAGCTTTTTAAATTTGAATTTTTCACATTTTACTGACAAAGATTTTGAAGACTTAAAGTACACAGAAGTCTTGTTGTCTGCAACTGGAGTTGCGTTTAGTCACATGAAGTGGAAACTGGTTCTGCGTCTTTGAGGTGACCTTCACCTTTTCCATGTCAGTCAAAAAATGAAGAGAGTTTCATCCCTGGACTCCATCTGAGTTTTAAAATATTTTTTAACTTCTAGAATGTTTGTGTTTCCTGTAATCAATTATCTCAGATGTGTATCCTTATCAAAAGCCTTTTGAAACTCGAAGTTGATGGCAACCCCTGTGGTTTGCATCTCACTGTAGTAGGATTAACTTCAGAAATGTGTTATCTGTTTCTTTGCTCTGCAAATTCTATCCTGATGCACCCAGAAATATGATCACTATCACTGACAGCTTTTTATCCCCTTCTATTTCAGAAGAAATAAACAAAGCACTTTGAGCTTAAAAAGAAGTGTCAGTTTCTTACCCTGGTCTCTGCCTCCCCACTAGCTTCTACACTGGTCTGAAATTGTTGGGTTTTGTTTCTTCTTCTGTCCATTCGGAGAATCACCTGTGGTTATTTATCCAAATAAAAGACAAAGCCTACAGTGTAACTCAATGATGAGTGAGAAGCAGGTGCAAAAATGTAAATGCCTCACTGGACATAAAGAATAAAAGAGGAAACAATAAGTACTGGAGAAATAGCTAACTACTTAGATTTGAATTTATTTTTTAAATATCCTCTCTAACAATTATAGTGGTCATATTTCAGTCTGAGCAATATATCTCTTTCTATTCTACTGTGTTAATTCAGCATACAACTTTCATTCCTTCTTTCAGTCACTAACACCATAGTTTTCTGCCTTCTCATCCACCTAACCATCTTTGTACCTTACTGTTTCTCTTTTCCACTGTTACCTTTGTCTAAATTCACAGTGACCCTGACTGTCCCTTTTACATTTTATTGGAATAGCTTTAATTTTTAAGAGTTCCTCAAACTGTTCCTTCCCTGCTTTTGAGTATTTGTTTTGTTATGATCTTCAAGAAAATGTGAATGAACTACTGGAATATTATATCTGAGGCATTGTATTGATATAGTATTTATCCTACACTTCTGACATTTAAAAGGGCCATGAAAACATTCAGCTTCTCCTTGCCTTATTTTTTTTCAGTCTAGCTGAGGGGTTTGGAGGGCACTTTTATTTTAGTGTCTTTCTTTGAAAGATATTGGCCCATGATACATATAGATTTGGGCTGGATAAACTGTGGCTCCTAGTCATACACATAGCTTTCTCATACAATTAAAATTTTTCCTTCAAATTTTTAAGGGACTTGAAACACAGGTAGTTTCCTGGAATTTTGTTTTTCTCTCATTCAGCAGCGTACTCTAATTTTTACAGACTTCTGTCCTTTTCCCTAATGGTATGAAGAAGATCTTCTTGCTGTGGAATGCAGATTTTTGTGGGGATTCCTTATCAAACTTCTAGTACATGGTTGCAAATGACTCTGAACCATACAGAAATCCTGTGTTGAGCTGGTTATTAACTGTCTTATTCTGCTATTCAGAACACAAACTTTGAACAGTATGATTTTAAAATGATGCATGAGAAGAAGAGAGTTACCCTCCTCAAACCTCTGAAACCTAAGGAGTACTAGGTGGATCAGAATGCTCTTGGTAGGGTCTGAATGGTTTCCACGTTCTTCTAACTTACACCTGAGAGAGCAGCTCTATTTGTGGAAGTTACAGGACTGTAACATTTAACATGCTCGTTTTGTCCTTACATTTGTCCTAGAAAGCCCCTAGAGAATAGAAAGGAATTGATTGCACAGGTAGATCAGAAGCCTTGGTCAAAGAGTATGTTAAAACCGTTTTTATCAAAGTAATTATTTAGGCCACTGATTTCATATTCGGGAGTCTCTGTTCCAAGACATTCCTGGCCGCTAATACACAAGTACTATTGATGGTATTGGAAAAGGACCTTCCACCACCACTAATGTGGAATGAGCTCTAGTTTTAACCACAGAGGTTTCCTGAGGATGAATTTTCCCATGGATACTGCCAGTCTTGGAGAGTATAAACTAAAATCCCAGAAACAGAGAATGAGAATTTTGCCAGTAAATTTGCTGTAGCCTTTATTTCATCTATCTACACTCTCACCAAGTTATGAGTTGCATGAAAATCTTAGCTCTAACTCCCTCATTACCCCTCCAATTTAAATGTTATGAAAGATCCAGTTCATCAACCCAAAATGCAATCAGCTCAGCCAGCTAAGTGAATACAACAGAGAAATCTATACCAGTTGCCATGCAAGGAAGAAACACTGAGATTGATTCATTAGAATCTGTCTTTCTTTTGCTAACCTGCTCAATCAGATAGCACATCCTGTTGAAAATTTAAAGAACTTCCTGATAACTTAATAAAACTATGGAAGCAGTTCCTCCTTGTCAGCAGACTTAACACTGTAGTTTTCTGTTTACTTCAAGTTCCCTGGGTATAAATTGCTCCTTCAGGTTTCTCTGATGTCGGAAGCCAAGAGTCTGGAGACATGAAATCATTTATAACTGGTCAGCAATAATTTGTAACACTGCCTTCTCTCAGGGGGGAAAAAAAAAAAAGCCAAAAATAAAACAAAAGCAAACAAACCAGCTAGATTAATTCTGCTGCAGTATATTTAGCATGAATGGGCAAAAAAGGCACAGCCTTGGGGTACCGTACATCATAATCTATCATGATAATTTATCATCAGGTAATTTATATCCAGATTTCCTGTGCTGCAGGAGATCAGACTAAGGAGAGAAATCTCAAGTGAACAAAGGACTTTTGTTGTTCCTGCTACCTTTAGTAAAAGTCTGAGCATTTATTTAGAAACCCCAGACTTCTGTCTGGAGCTGGGCATTTACCTAACTGTATATACTCAAATGCTTCTGCTGAGTTAAGGAAGTGTGAATGGGTTTTAGTGATGAGCACAGGGATTTTTGGATTCAAGTTCTCCATGCATAAAACACTCTGGTGCAGACAAATGGGCATTCTAAATTAAAGATGCAGTTACTGTGTAGGATCATCAGGCCCATGTCCTTCCAGCTCAGAAAAAAAAATATTTCCAGAAGGCTTTTTGTAAAGTATTAGCACTGTCTCTTTTAATGCATGAGCTGGTTCTTCAGAGTCCTAATGATTCACCCAAGAGACTTCTCTGTAGTGCATCACTTCAGGGGTTGTCTGCGACTCAGTGAAAGTCATAGTGCAATTACTGTGAGTTACGTACACTTAACGTACACAGTGTATGCCAGCCCTCATTTGTTTCACTCAACACTCCTGGACTGTGCAAACAGTACAGTCCTCTTAACTGCATTAGTCAAACTTCATCTGCCTGAGTCATGGCCTGTACATATACTAATAATGTAATACTGACACTAGGTAAGTTTATTTTCTTTAGACTCACTACAGGCACCATATTAAAATTTCCTGCTGATATATGTATAAAGTTTTCTTTGTTGTTTGGGGCTTTTTTGTTTCATTTTTTCAATTACTGTAATTTAATTGGTGATCTTTTTATGATAGCTCCTTCTGAGGCTCCCTCCTAGACGCATTATCCATTCAGCACAGTCAATATGAGATTTAGCTCAAGATCAAGGTGCTTGCACATAGGATTCTGTATACCAGGGTCTACCCATGAGTAAGATGCCTAAATTCCCATTACAGTGTGCAAAGATGTAGTTTGTTAATTAACCAGCATGGACTTGATTTTTTTTCCCTTTTTCTTTTCTTTTTTTCCCTAGACATAGACATTTAGTGCCATTTGAGATATCACAGTGCATCCAAGGCATCCACTTCGATGTCAGAGATGAACAAGTCTGCTGGGAGTTTTGCAGCCAGGGTTTATACCCTATCCTTGTGAACCTTGATCAAGCCTTAGTATTTAATACAGGGCAGAGTGAATTTCTGTATGCGGTTCAGACATCTACGTGTAGGCATCTACACTTAAGGGAGCTGAACTCCATCCTTGCTCTACAGTAAAACCAACAAAGAAACACTGCATCTTTAGTTAAGGTGGAATCAGGTTCTGTGTTTACTTGAAAATAAGACGAGTTTTCTTACACAATCCTGTAGCTGAAATGTGCAAGTACTTTACAACCGCACACAGATTTTCCCAAGCAGTCAGCAAGGATTTTTACACAGCTGTTAAGGTGGAGCAGATGACTTCAAGAGTTCTCTGAAAATAGAGATACGTTGAAGTCAGTAGGATTCACTTTATATAATTATAAGGGTTCACTTATCTAAACTATCTACCGCCTATGCCCACCAAATATTCTTTGTACATGCCTATAGAAGTTAACAGGGAAACTGAAATTTTTTATTTCGTTCAGGGATATGTGTTGTTTGGATTTGGGCCAATATTTTCAAAAAAGACAGTCTGAAGGATTAACCTGTTCAGTAAACATTTACTCCTTTCCCAAAGTACTTGAGTCCATTTTTATGTTAAAGGTGAGTTTTGTTTCAGAGCTGCAAAATTAAAGCTATTGCTTTAAACATCTTAAAGCATCTGGTTAAGCACAAGCTACTCGTCATTATGATTTGGTAGCATTCTGCATGTGTGTATCACCTGAAAAACAAAATTGGAATTGAACTAACCAAATAAGCAAACAAACAACAAAAAAAAAACAGATGAAAAACTGAGGTGTAGGTTTCGGCAATTTAAGTCTTACTCATCTTCAAACAGACTTAATGTGCCGTATTACAATCCAGCCAAATTACATTCAGATCTGCCACAAAAACAAATTCAGGTGCACAATGGGCTTAATTATGCTGTAGAAAACAGGAATGTCACCAACAGCAGAAGGGGGCACTAGAAACTAACTGCTCTATTTTCTGAATCTTTTTCTGCTTTTGCAATCAAATGATCATTTATAATAAGTATAAAAAAGAATAGAGGCATTCACACAGTCGGATTAACTAACTAGCTGCCCTTTCATCCTTTCTCAAGGTCTTAGTGGATGTACTGCGATGTCCTGTGCAGCCTGCTGTAGAAGACCCTGCTTTGGCAGGGGGATTGGACTAGATGACCCACAGAGGTCCCTTCTAACCCCTACCATTCTGTGATTCTGTGATTCTGTGTGCATCCAGTTTTCAGCCTTTACCTTTCATGACTGGTATTCTTTAGCTCCTCTAAAGTTGCAGAAGAAACGGCCACTTCAGCAGGCCCAGCAGGAATAATTGGATCCTACAGCAGTTTCATTTTAGAAAACAGTGATAGTATGCTTTCAGTGATGCAGAAACAAAGTATTACCTTCCAAAGAATGCATTATCTGTTAACCTTTAAAGGAAAAAAAGCATTGGAACAAAACGCATAACTAATCGAAGGGCTGAAAGCTGGGGCACTACTTATACCTTGTTGGAGTTTCCCTTCAAAGAACTTGGTAAGTTCTCTGGAAGAAACAATGCTCACCTTGTCCTCTCAGCATCAGCATCTCCTTGTCTTTCTCATGGTAACTAGATTTTTTTACCTGTTATATTCAACTAATTTTTGTGAATAAGTCTTATTTTTCCAAGACCTTAGTGATTTTAGGTTTACTGTGAGTGCAGGCATGATCTTAGGAAAGGAAAACCTGGCAAGACAAGAGGCATCAGGAAGGAGGTGGTTAACCTGTTATCCCATCTGATTTAGAGCTAAGGCTGCGCAGAATTTCTTCTCTTGGTAATTATTTCATTTCTTTGGCTTCACTCATTTTTGGCCTTCTCTGATTCATCACCATTCAAATACAATAACAGGTAACTGTTCTTGGAATCACAGTAGACTGTCCAACCTCAAAAACTTTTCTGTGCAATACATTTTCTCAATTTTTTTTTGTTTGCTGGTTTTAGGTTGCAGGGTTCTGTCCCTTCCTTTGAGAAGCCACAGACCCTTCCACAGGCCAAAAGGTTTTATAGTTAGAGATACTTCCTTCTTGTTTCTTTTTTTCCTTCAACTAGCCAAAGTAAGGAAGGCCTCTCCACTCAGGAAGGCAACATATAAGCTAAATTTCATCTTTTACACTTTTTTATCTAGCTTAAATTTTCCATTATTCAATTTCAAGCTAATACGCTTTTCTTTTGATGAGACATACAGAAATCTTTCCTCTCCCAAGTGTCCTGAAATGTAATAAGAAAGGGAAGGAAATATGCTTTAAAAATTTACATTGAGGGGTTATAGTGGATGACATTGCAATTAGAGGTTAAGAAAATGCTAAAGGCATGTTGTCCTTTTAATGGAGGTTCCAGCTCAGGTCTCTTTATCTCCCCGGGTAGAAGCAGGTATGCAGGGACTCCGAAATGGATGCATGCAGGATCTACTAAATGTGTTTCTAATTGTCTGAGTTTAATAATTGATAATATAGACATAGCCTGTGAATTTTTCTTTCGCATAAAAGATAATTGTGCCTGAGTATAGCATAGCCTGAAATTAAATGTGTTAAGTGCTCCAGGGACTAGCATGTACGTGCTATGAAAGATCATTCCTCTCGATCAGTGTAAGTTAAAACGTGTAACAACTTTTATTTATTTGGATTGTAGTTGCATTCAAAGTGCTAAAGCAGGGCTGATGAGCCATGATGACAGGCGACGTCTATTCTCTTTGCCATAAGGAGGCAGTGAAAGCTGTTGCCTACCTTCATTCTTCTATTTTTTCTTCCCATATGAGAGCTTAAAACAGGACCTCTGGCCTTCCAGGCTGCTTCTTCTAAGGTGATCTGTCTTTCTTTTGTGCAGATCTCTCTTTTACCCCCTTTCTTTCAGTCTCCTGCACCTCAGGGGATTGAAGAAGAGGCAGAAACAACTGCTTAAGGTTTCTCATATTTTCTACTCCAATACTGTTTGGATGAAGAGGAAGGATATTTCAAGGACTGAGAGGAGCACAGGGCATATGAAGGATGTCTTAGGAGGACAAAAGAAACTAAAAAAATGGAGAAAACAGAAGCCTTGAAAAGCAGCAAGGGAGGTGAGGTGAAAGCTGTTCATTGGGGAAATCTTCCAGGAAACAGAGATGTCAGAGTGCATCAGAAGGAAAAGAGACAAATTTCTGCTGAAATATGATGGATGAGCAAGATGAGAAAGTGGGCAAGAAAATGAAGGAAAGGAAGAAGAGAGAACCATGGGTATGTAAGATTTTTGGTCTATATCTTTAGCACTCATATAATCATGGCAACAAATGTGTCAGCATCTTTATCTACTTACAGAAAAGGAGATGAAACTCATGGGCCAGAAAGGTAGGAAGAGTTCAGAAAATGGATGGAAGAAGAGAAGTGTTGTGGAGTCCTGGGTTCAGCTGGGAAAGAGTTAATTTTCACAACAAGCTAGTTGGGCTGACCCAAACAGCCAATCATATGGGACATTCTATACCATGTGATGTCATGCTCAGTATTTAAGTTGAGAACTGCCTGAAGGAGAGGCTTTTGCTACTCAGGAGCAAGCTGAGCATCAGGTGGTGAGGACACTGGATGTTGTATATGTTTTTATCAGTATTATTGATTGTTGTTTTCTTCTCCCTTTGCCATTCTGTTAAACTGTTCTCATCCCAAGAGTTTTTGCCTTTTATTCTTTGGATTCTCCTCCCCATCGTGGGAAGGAGTGAGAGAGTAACTGCATGGTTCTTTTGTTGCAAATTGAGGCAAAAAACCAACATGTGGGATACAGCAAAACCATGTATATTTTTGCTAGATTTCGAGAAGTAATGTGTGCAAAAGAAATGGTAAACAGGTAGCAATAATTTTTAGGAAAAAGGATCTGTGTTTACAGAGATTAATGCTAGACCTGAATAGAAACCCATCAAAATCTAGAGCATTATTGGCTTCAAAGGGCTTTGGATTAGGGTTCAATGGACTCTATTTGCTGAGATGCCTGATTAAAACTTTCTAAAGGGATGGTGGGGATTTGTTATTAAGTATCATTTAGGTTTAGCAAATGAGGCATACCCCAATCTTACAAAGTTCTTGCTATGACTGAGACAGAAAAAAGGTACTTTCATAACACTGTGTGCCATGAAGTGCCCACAGGTGATTTGGAGTATTCCTTTTGCCCACAATGGCTCAATGCAGTGGACTTTGGTGGTGACTGAAAAGGATAACCACTGACAAAAAAAACCCTCATTGTTTTCCATGGCACTTGCTAAGCACAAAGACGATTTTGCAGGACCACCTTGCCCTGCATTGCTTGGTTTTCCTGGAAGGAGAGAAACCAGACATCACCTTCCAGAACACAAAGTGCAGCTCTTTTCTTCGGGATCTCTTCTGTGTGGTTTTGTCAGACTGTGTCCTTGAATCATCAAATAGCCTGGCAATGAAGGGTCAGGAGATGGGTTGGGTTCTTCCGGCTTTATTTTGCTTTCTAATGATGTTCTTACATACTAACCTAAACAGCACAAATAACACTCTGCTGGTGAAATTTCTATGGCTTTCTCAAGTATGCCCACTTCGACTGCTTTAATGTGTTTGAAATCACAAGCTTTCATCTCTCATTCTAAGGCACAGCAGTCTTAAAAGTGTGTGGTCAGGTGCCTGCAATTGCTTTCTTTCAACACAGAGAATCAGCACTCCAGAAAATTAGATACGAATCCTATATACAGGAATAACTCTGGATGAAAATGACTCCTCTGTTGCATTTCTGGAGTAAAACTGGCTTAGTGTAAAAATTCCTCTTCCCACTCCTACTCCGTTCCAAGTAAATCAAAGATATTCAGTGAAGCATAGGAAGCTGCATGCCAAATTATTGTTATTAATAATAATGATAATAACATTCTGTAATTTCAAATCATAGGCAAAATCTAGCCATGAATTTAAGAAATCAGAATGAAACACACAATGGTTAATTTAAATGCAAAATTGACTCAAAAGTGATGAGCAAATCTGTGTGCAATTACATCAATGCAATAAAGGACACCGGTAACCATGTAGATTCTAACAGTGAAGATAAATGGCAGGGGTGCACAAGGTGATCCTAAAAGCTGGATAAAAAATCACTGCCGTATTACAGCAGAAATAGCAGAAATGATTCATTGATGATAAAGTAATAGTCATAGTTACAGTCACTAAAGAAAAATTAGAAAATAAACAGTGCTAGAAATATGTTTGTGTGATATTATAGATATGCTCATAAACAGTTTGTGAAGACTTACTAAGTGGTTAATCAATTCCAGGAGACAGTCCAAGAGGTCTGCAAGCTTGTGATGACCCCTATTGACAGTCATCTATGTAGTCTCTAATGAATAGACCTCTGGATCAGCACATGCATTATTAACACATACTAAAGAAATTACTATTATGAATCCTTTATATATTAGCTACTTAAGTCTATTTTACAGGGTGAGGTACATTGGGGTAAAATGAAAGCCCAAATACATTTAGAATTTTATTCACTGATTGACAGATGAAAATAAAGAGTTAATAAAACACTCCAGAACCGAAAAAAAGCACTTTGCAGTTGACTAAAAACTAACAGTGATCAATTCTAAAGTTAATAACAGCTAGTCCACTCACCACCGTCATCTTTCCTGTGTGACATGCGGACACCTGCTTTGGAAAACAGAAGAAAATACTTTTAAATCCCTTCTTTTCCCATCAGTATTATGACCTCAGTAGAGCATTATGATCCTTAGATTGAAAGGATCATTTGATCATTGGCTTCTATTTTGAGATAGTAACAATATTTCCATTCTTGAAATAGTCTCAAAGGTTGATGGTTTCACAAAGTTTAGTACAAACAATCATTGCTTTGATCCAGTGTCACAGACTTTATAAATAATTATCCTATATTTTCAAATAAGAAGTCCCTTAGAACAGGGACTTCATACTTACGTTAAAAAAAGTGAATGTGGTTTGTTATGAAAATAGAGTAATTTTTTTTCAAGAAATGTATGACTACAGGAGACCAAGATCTCCTCTAGATTTGTATTTCCTAGCAAGAGTGTTTCTTGAACATGGATCCTAACAGCAACATTGCTTCCATATAGTTCATTAGCCGTATACGATTGAGAAAAATGCTGCCATTTTAGTTCATCGAAGCATGAATATGGACAGATCAATTTGAAGTAATTGCGGAAAAAGAAATGGTTATTCCTTTTATCAGAAGATTAAATTTCTGTAGAAATACCAAAGTCTTTGTGCCATTTTCCAGTAAAACCTTTATTGGAATATTCTGTTCAGCTGTGGCAGGAATTACGGGCCTCAAATTATAAGTGAGTTGTAATTATGAAAATCAAGTTTATTCTTTAGCTATAACAGTGGAGTAGCACTGTATCAGAGATGTGCTTGTGTGCACAACCAGTACTATAGTCTTAATGGAATGGTGCAAGAGATTCCTGGACAGACACGTGCATATATGGGATAATGGACTGCCTTGACACAATATGAAAAGTTGAAACTAGGTGACTGACTCAGCCTTCACAATTAACATGTGGACTGATTATTACTGGAGCTTCTCAGATGGAAATATAAAACGGTTCTGCAAATTCCAACTGAGTCAGCTCCCGATGCATCAGTCCCAATGTATACATCTAGGAGGGATGAGTAAACTCCTCGGTGAACTCTCCCAAAGACTTGTGTACATCACAGAATCACAGAATGTTTGTGTTGCAAGACACCTTTAGAGGTCATCTAGTCCAACCCCCCTGCAGTGAGCAGGGACATCTTCAACTAGACCGGGTTTCTCAGAGCCCCATCCAACCTGCCCTTCATTTCTTCCAGTGATGGGGCCTGCACTACCTCTCTGTGAGCCTTTCCTCACAGCAGAAGTGCTCCAGCCCTTGGATCATCTTCACGGCCCTCCTCTGAACCTGCTCCAATAGATCCATGTCCTTCTTGTGCTGGGGGCTCCAGAGCTGGATGCAGTAATCCATATTTCTCCAATTAGAGAGAAGGATGTTGTGAGGGACTGTGTTGAAGGCCTTACAGAAGTCCAGATAGATTACATCCGTAGCTCTTCTGCTGTCCACTGATCTAGTCACGCCATCCTAGGAAGCAGCTAGGTTGGTCAGGCAGGACTTGTCCTTGGTGAAGCCATGCTGGCTGTCTTGAATAACCTCCCTGTCCTCCATGTGCCTTAGCGTAGCTTCTAGGAGGTTCTACTCCATGATCTTCCCAGGCACAGAGGTGAGCCTGACAGGTTGTTGTTCTCAGGGTCCTCCTTCCTACCCTTATTAAAAATGGGCACAATGTTTCCCTGCTTCTAGTCACCAAGGCCTGACTATCATGACCTTTCAAATATCATGGAGAGTGGCTTGGCAATGACATCAGCCAGTTCCCTCAGGACTCTGTGATGTATCATTCCTGCTGCAAGTATGTTGTGCATAGATAATGCAGTTGTAAATAGATAATAGAAATGTTTTCTTGAAGAACTGGTTGTGTAGCACTGTCATTTGTGTGCAGTTGCTACATTCGATAAATGTTATATGTTTTTAAGGGATATCAACATCTGAAAGTTACATGTGTACCAGGTCTGGCCATCTGGATTGTATGAACTGAGCAAAGCTGTGGTTTGGGACATGCTTCTTGATTCAGGTGAAGATACTGATGCAAGGACCCTTGCAACAGAGATTCTCATCGGACAGCAACTGACCGTTCTGTTCGGGCAAATTAAATTCCCATGGCATTACAATCTGCCAGAATCCCAACAATTTTTTTCTTTATTTCTGCCTTTCTTTCAACAGTCTGTGTATCTGTGTAACACAGTTTGATCATTCATGTGTAAGTAAAAAAAAAAATATTAAATGAGGCGAGAATTGATATTGACAAGAGTGATTGTATACAGGGAATGAAAAAACATACCTCAGGAGAGTGTATGGAAAGAGCTTGGCTTATTTAGCATAATAAAACAAAGACTGTCAAGGAATATAATTGTGATCTATAAATATTCTAAAGGAGTATACACTAGTGAGAGAGAAGTACTGTTAAAGGACAATGTTTTTACATAGCTATAGTAAAGTAACTATAAACAGACAAATACCGAAAGCTAAAAATTGATTCCCAAGGAAGAAATAAGACTTAAAAAAATATTTCTGTAAGAGTAATATGGGTAAAAAAGCCAGAGTTTTATGCTGAAGCTATTACATTTGCGTAAAGGATAACATGATGCATACCTGGGACAGCAAATCACTGGACCTAGTGGCCCGGGAAGTCCCTTCCTTTCCAATATTTCATGTTTCTCTTTCAAAACATTAGAGAATGATGATCATTTACCTGTTGGATTGGCTATTGTCCTACTAGATTGAGAAGTGTGGTGAGGACTACCACCACTACTGTAGCTTTTGAATTCCAGCCTAAAACATAGGCCCACATGGTTTTCACAGTTTGAATAGCTATCTATTCTGAGGCACCTTCCTGAACCTACCATGAGGACGTCTAGTACAACAGTGGTTCCTGAATTTGTATACTGAGCAAAAATAGGGTGGGTTCAGAATCATTCGAAAGCTGAAGCGGATCATATTTCAGGCTGAATCCAGCCCTGCAACCCCAGCCTGCACAGCCTTGACTGACATCATATATTCTGAGTTGTAAATAAGCAAAAAAAATCATTGATTTCTGGTGCAGGATGCTACCCTCATTCTGCGCTGGTGATCCTAACTAAAGATGTATTCAACAAATTTAACAACCCCATCAAATTGCTTATAGGATTCGTCATGCTCCGGCTGCACCTGATAACCTGTCATGTGGACAGCAGTACCAAAGTTTCATTAAGCTACCCTGCTCTAATCTGCAAGGTACTGATGGTACTATTCATATGAGCATAGTGAACCACCTGCAAAATTGAGAAAGCAAGACATGGGTCTACAGGTCCTGTCTGGATGCTTTAATAATATCCCTCTTTGGTTAGGCTCATTCCTAATGACACCTGTGAAGTGGGTTACAACTGCAGGATGGATTTATCAGAAGCTGCATCTCTTACTGTCTTCTGGCTCTGCTACAAAACTCTTCAAAATTATAAAATTGAATTTCTGCTTTTTGGCACTAAGGCAAGACCCTTAAGCAGGACAGGAAAAAAAATAATAAATGAAATAAACCAACAGCTGAAGATAATCACAAGTCATGTGCAAACAACCTTCTCTTATTCAGAGATGGTCTTTAATAATCCTATTTCTCTGGATTCACTGAGATTTCTGCAGACGCTCATCAGCAGCATAGTAGTCTTATTAAAAGAAATAGCTAGCTTTTTGCTCGTTTCACTGAACACTCTTCACTTCAATGACTTTCAGCTCCATTCAATTAGTCAGTGCTATTTAGTTTGTTCAATGCAAATGAGTGGGTTTTAATTGAATCCAATTAGGGACAAACCAATAAAAGTCAATTCAAACTAATTATCTGCTATACAAATCAATAGGATTCAATTAAAATCAATGAGGGGCTTATCCACTTTAACAACTGACCTGCTCCCCCTCTTCAGTTGTCATAAAAGGAGTCCACACATTGTTCAATGTGGTGGCTTTTGGTAAATATCTCTCATTTGGTGAAGGAATCGTTAATCGTTAGAGAAAATATGGAGAAAAAGATATGTAACTAGGTTATCCTTTTCCCATTTGTGACTCTTCTGCAGTGAATTTTCTGCAGTGAAATCTCTTTTGGAGTACGCAGGTGGTTGAATATGTGTGCAAATTTAGGCATACCTATGTGAAAACTGAGCTCTGAAGTCACAGAAATGAAAAATTGATGATCATATTTACTCTCATTCGCATTGTTTATTTTTACCCAAGAAATTTCTCCTGTTTTTAAAATATAGCTGTGCTTTGAAAAATTGACCTGAAGTTTGTTGCTAACCATGTATTTAACTGCTTATCTTAACTGACAGCAGCATCTTGCTAGTGTTAATCTATAAAGTAACAAGTCTTCCAGTACAGACCTGATTACATGTTTTTATAATGTACACTACAAAGAAAACCTTGCTATAAGTGGAGTAAGGAGGATATACACCATGGTAACAGAATCACTATAGTAATCACAGAATCATTGAGGTTGTGTACTCGTTTTGGCTGGGATAGAGTTAATATTCTTCATAGCAGTTCATAGATGCAGTATTTTGAATTTGTGACCAAAACAATACTGAAAACACACTGTAACATTCTACCTTTTGCCAAACAGTGTTTGCATAGCATCAGGACCTTCTCTGTTTCTCATTCTGCCCCTCCAGTGAACAGATTGGGGGTGTGCAATAGACCGTGTGAGAACATGGCTGGGACAGTTGATCCCAGATGACCAAACTGATATCCCATACCAGATGACATTGTGCTCAGCAACAAAATCCGGAGGAAGGGAGGAAGATTTGGAGTTATGGCATTTGTCTTCCCGAGTAACTATTACACATGATGAAGCCCTGCTTTCACGGAAATTATTAAACACCTGCCTGCCAACCAGATAGAGTGAAAGAAATGCCTACCTTACTTTGCTTGTGCAAGCAGCTTTTGCTTTACCTATTAAATTATTTTTATTTCCAGCCACGAATTTTCACACTTTTACTCTTCTGATTCTCTTCCCCGTCTCACTATGGGGTAGTGACCAGGAAGCTCTGTGGTGCTTTAGTTGCTGGCCAGAGTTAAACCACAACATTTTGGAAGGGACTTCAGGTCTACTAGTCTAACTCGTCTTGCACATGAGCTATAACAGGTTGTCCAGGATCATGTCAGGTAGGGTTTTGAAATTCTCCAAGGACAGAAACTACGCAGCCTCTCTGCACAAACTCTTCCAGTGTTTGATCACCCTCAAAGGGTTTTTTTTTGTGTTCAAGATGGAATTTAATATGTTTTAACCTGTGCCCTTTGCCTCTTGTTCTGTCAGTAGGCACTACTAGGAAGAATCTGTATCCTTCTCTTTTGTTCGTTCTCATCAGGTGTTTATGGAGAGGGAGAAGATCCGAGTCTTCTCTTCTCTGGGCTGAACAGTTCCAGATCTTTCAGTCTCTTCTCATATGATAATACAGATAAATAACAAGAATAATTTAGGTAGCAAAACTTTTTTTTCTAACCTTACTGGATGCAAATGTCATTTTTAGAACCACATTTCTGACTGGTGTTTTTGAATCCAAAAGTGTGCTTTCATAATTAGCATCCAATACTAATTAAAGACGTATTTTCTTAAGAAAGCAGAAAGCATACACAAAGGCATTTCATGCAGGTTTTCCTTACAGCTAGATGAATATCCTTCATATTTAGGATATACCTACTTCTGCAAGTCTGCTCAGAAGGCAAGATTTGTTCCTGGGTAAAGAATGTGGCCCTAAGCCTGATTCCTGGCACAGTCCAGGATCACTCTGCAACATAGAAGGAAGGCAATTTTTAGTGGCTGATCTTGTTGCTTAAGTTCTCAGTGTGTTGCGAAGCACACCTGGGTCTGTGCATCCAGCCTATATGCAAACCTGTGGTTAGGATGTGAGTACCTTGTAGATCCAGTTGTGCTAAGCTTTGCTCCCTACTGGGGCATAGACACAGTGTTAGAGGCTTGGATAAGTTATGATTCAAGAAAAGGTAGAACCTGAAACCTTTGGGCACCTATGAAACCATCTTTCTATTCTGGTAATGTTTTTCTGGCTCTGCTTAGCTATATCCTACTGAAATGTACAGACTGTATCTGAATTCAGCAAACATTTGGTCAAGTTTTAGGAAGGGCGGACCTCAGGGGAAGGCAAAGTGCAAAGGGAGTGATGTTGAACCTGTAAATGGGAGCAGAGAGCTATGTATGCCACTCACAAGAAAGGAAAGGAAGGTGAAGGTGGATTGAATAACAAGAAATGAAGGAGAGAAGCTGATAGACCAACAATGAGAACCTGGGACAGCAAGCAGTACCCTAACTCCCACAGTAGAAGCAGAAGTTCCTTCCCAAAAAGCCATATCAATATTCCTTCATAACGAATAAATAATGATAACAGGAAAGATAACAGAATTAATCATTTCTGGATTACAAAGCAACTGAGTCTTTAATAATCAGACTAATTATTCCCAGAGTAGTCATCTGCCGGTGCTGGAAGATAGGGAAGGAGTGCGGAATAAACCTCCCATAATCTAGGAGGAAGCAGTTAATGACCTACTGTGCCACCTCGACACTTACAAGTCTATGGGGCGAGATGGGATCCACTCAAGAGTGCTGAGGGAACTGGCGGAGGAGATGGTCAAGCCACTCTCCATCATCTGTCAGCAGTCCTGGCTAACAGGGGAGGTCCCAGATGAGTGGAGACTTGCCACAGTAACACCCATCTACAAGAAGGGCCAGAAGGAGGATACTGGGAACTACAGGCCTGTCAGCCTGACCTTGGTGCTGGGAAAGATTATGGAGCAGTTCATCCTGAGTGCGTTCACCGGGCATGTGAAGGACAGCCAGGGGATCAGGCCTAGCTAGCATGGGTTCATGAAAGGCAGGTCCTGCTTGACCAACCTGATCTCCTTCTATGACCACTGAAAGAGTGGTCAGACATTGGAATAGGCTGCCAGGGAAGTGGTTGAGTCCCCATCCCTGGAGGTGTTTAAAAAACGTGTAGATGTGGCATGTCGGGATACGGTTTAGTAGGCATGTTGGTGTTGGGTGGATGGTTGGACTCAACGATCTTAGAGGTCTTTTCCAACCTATGATTCTATGATTCTATGATAATTCTTAAGAAATTTTACTCCATTTTTGGTAAGAAACCAAATTTAGTCTGTTCAGTGTTTTAAAATATGATGTGTTGATCTCATACGGTAGAAAAGATCTACACTCAACTGTTAGTCATGTAAAGATGAAACTATTTTGTAACGTATTATTATTTGTGGGTTAGATGCCATTATGCACTTCTGTAAGAGCCAGTTTAAAAAAAAAAATTCTTATAGAGAGAGACTGCCACAAACTGAGGTAACCCTTGAATACAGGATGGAATAAAGGAGCAGAGGTACTATTTTGATTTCAGATTAAGAAATATGTTAAATTTGTATTTTAATACATTGTCTAATATTCATTGTGAAAGCCCATAACATTTGCATTTTTTGAGAAGAATTCATACTTTTTTATTGTATAAGCAAGTAAAGGTGTTTGAAAAGCTTGGAGATAGAATCTTAATATAGTCTTTAACATATACATACAGGATGGCAGATTGCTTGAGCGTGGGCAGCTTAACAAAAAGGCTGATTTAATTCTATTTACCTGAAATGCCATTACATGCAATTTGCATTTAGCAAACACTAAATATAGCACTGATGTCAGTTAGACGTTGACATATATTAATTCAATCAGCCTTATTTATTAAGAGTGAGTTGTCCTGACATGGCACAAAATTGAAACAAGTTTCAAGTGCAGAGATCTGTCATAATACTTGTTATTGTGATACTATATTTTCTTTAATATATATATATATAATGAAAGCACAAAACCACCATTTTTAAAACAAATGACTGCAAGAGACAAAAGATATTGTTCACTGGTTCCTTAGACAACAGCAGGACAAGGAAAAGTATTTAAAAATCCTCAGTTAAGCTTTCATCTTCAGTTAAGCTTTTCATTGAAATTTGAAACTCTGAGATGAAGACGCAATGCTAGGTTTGTGAGTGGAGTCAGTGTGGTAGGGGATCAAGCCACACATGTCAACACATTAGAGAAGAGATTATTAAAGGTTGGAGCACGACCTAAAAGGCTCCTAAGCTTGAAATAAGTGAGGATGTTTTTTGTTTTACTGAAAATGCATTCACAAGCAAAAGTAAGATGGAAATTTCTGCCCCAAAGCCTCACTAAAAACAATAAAACTCTTTCCTGAATTCCTGCCCACCTATACATCTCCATTCTCAAAAAAATTACCTTGTTTTGCATTATATAAATCACTTCTTCGTACCAGATTGTTCTTGCTCATGCTGAGTGGTAACTATTTAAATGTCTCTACTGATGTCAACAGCTTTATATGAGATTAAAATACCACCTGACTTCCTGCAGGTATCATGCTATGATCTAAGTATGCACATTCAAAAATAGCTTTCAAATTATTACAATTCCAAGGCCTTTAAGGACAAAAAAGTAGAAACTTTCTTTTTTTCCCTTTTTTTTTTTCATTTCCGCTGTGAAGACATATATATTAAGAAAGGGGAAGAACTGAAAGAGGTTTTGTTAGCCTTAAATGTCTCCAATGTTCCATCTTCTGAAGTGCAGTCATGGTTTACAGGAGTCTATTACCAATTTACAATGTTTCTGTTAAAGTGGATGCTCCAATGCACAGCCCAGTGGGGTTAAATGGATGTGGAGGCAATATTGTTCCTAAATATTTCTTGAATTGATGGGTATCTGGGTAAAAGAAAAAAGAAAACACAAATTATACATGACTCTATTTCAAGAATGCACATAAATTTGCAAACAGAAGCTGAAGGAACAGCATAAAAATATCAGATTAATGCTGTATTGAAATACCACAAAAATTCTTCAAATACATAACAAATAATTTTATACTGTATACAAGAGATTGTAAAAGGAGAAAGTGACAGTTACTAGATCTAAAAGAAAAACTCTACCTATTTTGCTCTAGGTATGAGATTGCAATATTTCAGTGTCAAAATAAACAATAATACATGATTGCAGGTGGGTTGGACCAAAGAGGCATGCAACTTGGTACCTTGTATGCAGAAAGGCCATCCTATATGGTCCTTTCTCTGAGCACTCTCCCAGCCTTCAGTGGTTTGCTGCTGAGGAACTTCCTGAGTAAGAGTTGGTACCTTGCTGCTTCATCATTCTGACAGATTTCTCCTCCATGACCTTGACCCGCAGTTTGTAGTCTGTAGTCAAGCAGGTTCTTTCAGATTGTGCAAGAAATCCGTAGGAAAACTGCTCTTCCTCCAATTAGCTCCAATTGCTTGCGAGTTTCCCCAGTGCAGGCCTGTCAGAGAAGTGTGAGATGATCTAATGCCTTCTTCACATTTCTATGAACTTTTTTTGCCATCCTTATCTAGTGATCATCCCATGCCTTTGTTCAATTTCTCTACTTCTTACTAAATTTTCAAGATATTTGTTCTTCTTATGCTTCCCAATCCATTTTCTTTTGACATTTTTCATGTTTCTAATCGGTCTTCCATACTGTATAAAACATTTTGTTTCCTTATGTTTCCCTCTTTACCCTATTTGTTATTTGGCATTTCTAATTACTATTCTTCATTAGGGAATGAAGATGGTATTTTTTGGGGAAAAAAAAAAAGTTCTCTTTACTGGAGATGTTAAAGGGAAACTGTACACAGAAGCTGCCCAAGAACTTCTGGACATTTGAATAACCCATAAAGAATGGAGCTCACTTTCCTTACCTAGAAAAAAAGATAAATGAAGATGATAACACACCTAAAGAAACTAACAGCAAAACTGTATTTGTGAGATTCATTATACTGAGTCCTGTATAGCTTTTATAACTGTCATTTCTGTGGTCAGAAATTTTTCTTAAAGTTAAGAGGACATGTGCAGGTAATCTTGGGAACATGAAAGAAACTTTTCAAACAGAAGGAAGAGAGGGCTACAAGGATGGTGAGGGGACTGGAACATCTCTCCTATGAGGAGAGGCTGAGGGAGCTGGGCTTGTTTAGCCTGAAGAAGAGAAGGCTGCGAGGGGACCTAATAAATGCTTACAAATATCTAAAGGGTGGGTGTCAGGAGGATGGGGCCAAGCTCTTTTCAGTGGTGCCTAGCAACAGGACAAGGGGCAATGGGCACAAACTGAAGCAGAGGAAGTTCCGTCTGAACACGAGGAAGAACTTCTTCCCTCTGAGGGTGACGGAGCACTGGAACAGGCTGCCCAGGGAGGTTGTGGAGTCTCCTTC
>Ga0065711_1005818_pt1 | contig 22644 bp, 21 predicted proteins | sample Hoacrofraction12_FD_59098 | JGI IMG/M metagenome (GOLD analysis project Ga0065711, IMG submission 59098) | Hoatzin crop microbial communities from Cojedes, Venezuela - Epithelial fraction 12 v2 (version 2) | ecosystem: Host-associated > Birds > Digestive system > Esophagus > Crop | place... | reverse complement strand
TCATCTTGCAAACTGTCCACCAAAACACCAACATCAGTGCTGGATGGAAATCCCCAGCAGCCAGTGGCATTTCTAACTATGCAGCATTTGCCCAGCTGTCATGATGACTGGGAAGAAGACCAGAAACGAACAAAATTAAACAACAACCCTCGCATCAGCAACATTGGCCGTAGTGCTACCTCGCCAGCATGAGCATGAACTGGAGCGGCAACTGTAGAGCTGTGGCTTATCTTCCTTTCTCTTTAACAAAAAAACAGCTAGAAACTACTGGAATGGCTGGTACAGAGCAGTTTTGCTTAGACAAAGCATAACAAATTTCATTCAGGAATCACAACAGACAAACAGCAATATATCATTGAAACGAAACACCACAATCATTTGACTTAGGAAGCTCAGAGACTCTGTCTCTGGCCCAGGAGGTCCCTCAATTGCAAATTGTTGTTCGCCACTAAAACACTCTGGAATGCATCACTACCTGCTCACCCTGCTTAGACCCTTCTGCAGGGGCCCATCACTGCCTTAGTGATGGAGAAAGGACACTTGGCTGGATGGACCCATCATAGTCACCCTTTTGGTCTTAAACCAGGCAGAAACACCACTGACTGGGACTTCACCAGCTCAGTAAAGGTCGAAACAAGCCAACAGACAGCCTGTAAATAAAAATTTCAAAGACAAGCCAGTGCTCCCAGTCCTTCCTACAGAACATGCAGTGGGCAGTAAGCCCAGTGACGCAAACCTAGCAAGTGACATTATCGCTGCCTTGAAGAAAGCATGCTATGCCATGGCCATTAAGAAAGACAACAGATAAAAGTTTCTGAAGCTGAGGAATGCTGATGCTGTGATCTGGCAACTATAAGGAAAAGCTTCAACCCTCTGTCTCTGTGCTCGAAGCCAACGTAAGCACCTTTCCTGGTTCAACCCTTTACTGGTTGACAGGGAGCTGCTTTACAGTCCCAGAGTCGTTGAAAGCAGCCCTTTCTTTTTCCCATATTCAAATCCCAGATCTGTAAATTTCTACTTTCTACTTTATAGCTGATGAAAACCAAGGAAGAACAGAAGGTGCCCTGAGGTGGAGGGGCAACACAAGCACAAGTTGTCCCAGTACATGTTGCAGTGGTTTGGAGTGATTTCCAGTGTACTAAGAGTCTGTCCCCAAGGACAAGACCAGGACCTTTGTGGGGTGTATAAACTCAGATTGCACAAAGACAAGTACAATCTCACCTGTGCTTTTTCTGGAATTCTGTAGTATTTTCTTTGGAAATTGCTACAGGAGAAGGGGACCACCTCTTTTCCAAGCTCAGAGAATATCTGAAAAGTGTCTGCACTAGCACTGAGATTGGGAGTAGCAACACAATTATGATGCAAATCCCCTGATCATCACCACTCAACCATATTAATGTTGTTTACAGACAAGTTTCAGTGCATGGAAACGAAAATGGAAACTCTGCTGCAGGTGAGCAACGGATGTGCTCCAAACTCAAACTGAGACGTCAGAGTCTGAACCGTTGACTGATCCTTCAGACAGCTTCAAACTTTTTGTGCCGTGTGAATATTGATCCAGAAAATGAAACTAAATCTTGTCCACACTGAAATCCCCAACCACATAAAACATAGATGCAGCGTCCTTGATCATCCTTTTGCATTGCACTGAATTGCTTTCTAAAATAGCCGTAGCCATGCATAATCTCTCCTGGGTAAGGTTCTGAAGTGCTATGTCCTTGTTACATGACTGCTCCTGCTAGAGCATGCTTTCTGTGCAGGTTACCTCAAAAGTGTGCCACAGTTCCCAGATAAAAGAGCACCTTACCGGATATCCCCAGCTGCTGTTTCCTGTTTGGGTTTTGGCATAATAGCTGCCCCGGGATGTCCCGTAGCCATAACCATCAGCTAAACCATCGTACATAGAACCTGTAAATGGAAAAAACATGGTCAGCATGAGGAAGCAGTCCCAGCAGGTGCCCCTTCCGTGCACAGGGCTTTTTGTTTTTCTGGTGAGTTTAGGTCGTTTCTACTTGTCACTGAAGGATAACAGAGTTAGAAACCTTAACAGGAACATAGGAAGAACATTAGTAAGTCAAGCCCTTGCCATCGCAGGCAACGCATAGAAGATGTTCTTTTCAGGAGAGCTCTTGAAAACTCCAGCCCTCAGACCATGAGCAACAGCCTAAGGTTTTCAGCACAAAAGACCAAGTACGATAAAATCTACAGTGGACAGCAGTAGGCAAGGTCAAAGACCAGGCCAATATCTCAGGTCTTTGCTATATGAGAGGAACTGGATGAGGTTTTGTGCTACACATCATGGATGATCTGAACCTGGAATATACTTCCCGTATTCTGACTTGGAGGTAAACAAAGATTTGCCTCTTGTCTGAAGGCAAAACCCAGCCCTGACCCTTTTGCCAGTCTGGCTTTCCTGTCTAAATACTAACAATCACATAAACACAAGCTATATGGGCAAGGCTTGCTGAATTCATCAACTAGTAAATGACAAAAATGATGGGTGAAGTCTATTTAAGACCTGGGGACCTGAAACAGTCAAACGCTAAAAAACCTAATTGCATTGTCTTAAATTTCAGTCTCCAGTCTCCAGAAGATCACTCTGCGTATTTGTACTTTCTGTTCCTGAAAATGTATTCAGCTCCATCACTGTTTTTGGGGCACTGGGGAGATCCGTGAGACTAGATCTCAAAAATGCTTTGCAAAGATGTAAATATCTTGGATTGGGACGAACCCATCTGTCATTTCCACTGTTTCTCAGTGCTTTATTCAGAGTGTTTGGATTTACCAATCCCAGCCCTGCTCAAAGCTCGTCCAGCTGTCTCTCACCAGTAGCCCTTGGCAGTGCATGCTTGGATCCCTCCTAAAAGTATTTCACTCAATGCCGCATTCATCTCTGCACGAAAAAATGCAGGAAGTAATTCTCTTTCCACCCTGGAATTCCCTTAATCCCCTTCAGATGGTCCAAAAGGGTTTAAGGTCATTTAAGTTTCATTTTTGAAAGTGCTCAATAATTGTGGCATCCCAAGTCCCGTTATGAGGAAGTGCAAATCCTACACTCCAATTAACTTCCAGAGGAACCTCTGAATGTCTAACGAAGTACAAAATCAGGACTTACCTGTCTTAAGTTATGCACCTAAACTGGTGGGTAATGTCAGAAATATCCTAATCTCTCTGGTTGTTTGATAAGACTCATCTCCTAGATAAACTGGATAAGCTCCACCACAAAGGCCTTGAAGCCACTCAGGTCTTCTACAGCCACTGATTCTTGGAATAAATCTAGTTTATTGCCTTGCCTGAGGCATCCAGAACCTGTTATGGTGATTTGGTGCGTGGCTAAAAATTCTTGCATTTTCTCAGGAAGATCATTCCTGTAGATGCAGTGTAAATAATTGTCAACAAGAGAGGAGCAACACTGCTTGGATGGCAGGATCTGAAGCACATCCCTGACTGCAGAATAATGGAGAGTGGAGTAATTTCATGGACATACAGCTGTGCAGAAAACCACAGGATCTCATTTTCCATAGTCTAGAGACTTCGTAAATATTAATATCTCCAGACCTGGTTGCTTCGTATCTATGAAGTTGCACAGAATTTGCAGATAAGGGTAAAGGAAATGAGCATTGACATGCAACAGGAGATACAGTTCAGCTGTGTCCTTCACCCTGTGCTTCCCTCCCCACCCTAGTTCAGCTGTGTCCTTCACTCTGTGCTTCTCTCCCCACCCTAAGATTTCTCAGAAAACTGCAAATCAGGACTTGAGTGCTGACTTCAGCACAAGCAGGGCTTGAAATGGTGAAGGTTGGGCCAGGTGATTCGTTAGGGGATACAGTTAGCTAAGAGCAATAGTTCTAAGAACAAAGATAAAACAATCCCATGATAACACTTTCCTGGGAATTACTTCTTACAATCGACCTCTTTTTCTGTGCAAACATCATATAATTGCAGGAGGAAGCACCCAGGAGCCTTTTCCTGACACCGTGAGTGAGCACATGGAAGCAGGGTTTCTGGGCACGACTCACAGGTTAATCTGACCAGTCCTCCCTGGGGACCGTGCTTTTCCTCTCAAGATTCCTTCCTGCCATGCGCAGCACTGAAGACTTTGGGGCTGAGCAAGTAGACAGCAAAAATAAGCCAGTTTAGGCACATGTCTAATCTTCTTCTATAAATTCACCAATACATGGCCAAATTCCAGACACAAGGCAGTTCATGGAAGTTTATGTTCTTCAGTTGTTGAAAAGTTGCCTTCACCTCCAAGAACTTGTATATAAGAGCTTATAAATATATAATTACTTATAACCTCAAACGTTCAAGGCATTTTGAAGCCGCCTTGCTGGTTGGAGAAGGTGCTTCTCCAGCCACTGCTCAGCTGTGATTTATTGCTTCCAGAGCTCAGTCTGAAGGCAATGAAGAACCTGGGAATTTTCTGACGGAGGTGGCAGAAGAAAATACCATCCTTGTTTAATCCTGCAAGTTTAGACACTTCTCTGCCTGGTTCATCCTGAGAGGCAGCTTGGAGCTGTTTTTTTCCAGCTATGTCTGTATGTCTGTGTCCCATTTGTCATCATCCAAGCAGCTGTTTATGTCTCTGCAGTGCACTTGCACTTGGACAAACACCGAGCCAGTTAAAATCACTGTATTAGTAGTAGATAACAAATGGGACAGAGGTAGAAAAGACATGGGTGGGAATCACTCTGATGAAGCACAGCCTCCCAGCGACCATGGTTGTGGGCAGAAAATACCCTTGAGGGCTGCTCAGGCGCTGGCTGAGCTGTCATAGGGACCCCTCTCTTCCACCCCCAGAACTGTCATTCCTCCAAGGCATTTCCTTCAAAATTTCAAAACGTCAATCGAAAATCTTATTTAACTTCAGTGCGACTGTTCATGAGGGCAAAAACTAACGACGACAGGTAAGGCTTGCAAGATCTTGCATTTAACCACTGTGAGCCCCACTGCCTGCTCGCCTTGCCCTCATCCTCCTCTCTGTGGCTGTTACTGATCATAGCAGAGCAAACTGAGCCTTCCATCTAACCTGATATGTCTGTGCCTGAGGATTTATTTACTTTCTTGAAAGGCAACTTTACACCCCTTGAAGCTAAGAAACTGATGGCAAGGAGAAGAAATGTGCTAAAAGTGCCATTTCCAAGCATGACAGTGAAAGGCTTCAGATGGACACATCAAGCTAAGAGGGAGCATTGTGGAAATGGATGCATGTTAATAAATATTAATCCGCGGCAGGGAAAAGCAAGACAAGAACCAGTCACTGGTAGTGCAGGCTAGACGGGTTGAATAATAAACTACACATGGCTTTAAAACAATAAAGATGATTAAACATAGGAAAAACGTAGTAAGGGAAGAGGGCCTGTGGGAGGCACAAAGCAAAGCCTGGATTCGTCCTAGGAGAGAAGTGTTAGTGAAATCCCAGAAGCTGAGATTCTTGCAGGAATGAGCAACTTCATTTCTGCCTTCTGGCCTCTGAGCTAAAGGGGTTTGGTATTTTTTCTGTTCCAATAATCTAAGCTTTGCAGAAGAGTGGATGGCTTTCACTGAATCATCTCATGCTGGGGGATGGTTACAGAAGTCTTCAAAAGACTTACTATCCCCAAAATCTTTTCCCTTCACATCACAGTAATGACTCCCATTAGAGCTAGGTGGGATCCCATTAGAGCTAGGTGGGATTTCTGCCCTCGCAGCCACAGCCAGCATAGCAAACCTCTAAATCACAGCTCAGACATGAGACAGCTGGATACGACACTCCTCGGTTGGGTTTCCTCAGATCTCTGCTCCTTGCTATCCCCTGCCAGCCAGTGACAAGTCACTGGCAAAACTTTTCTTCAGCCAGAGGACTTTGCAGACTAGTGCTGTTGGCTACGAGGAGCTGGTTCAGCCTGGCCTGGCCTTTTCCCCTGCCATGCCACTGAAAATCATTTTCCCTGGATATGTGCATTACTCATAAATACATAGGGAGCCATCCAGTTAGCTATTCACATGGAGAGAAGGGCAGATATGCCCTAGGGCAGACCTCGCAGACCCAAAACCCCACGAGGGCAGACTCCACAGACCCAAAACTCTGCAGTCATCCATGGAAACACCCATAACTACTGTGGGTGCAGGATAATGCTGCTTGCAGCTGGTTTCTGCTCACTGCCCTCCCCCACTGCATGCCATTTTGAGCCCAGATGGATCAGTTTGCCCTGTTGTGGCTTGTGCATGTTGGGTGACGCCATATCTTCAGAGAGTGGCCACAATGCCTTGATCGTCTGGACTCCAAATAATCAACTGATTTTATGCGTACATCAATTAGCAGGACATTGAGGAAATGTCTGTTGACCCTCTAAAGACACTCCAGTTATGAGGTACAATGATGCAGGAAACTGTCTGGTGCAGCGGGAACAAAGCACTCGAAAATTTATCAAGCAGCTTCGTGAATTCCTGAGCTTGTGCTGCCTTTGAGGAACACCTTTGAGAAATCATGAGGGGATGCAGGTAGGTGATGTTGGAAGAGCATTTGAACAGGCAGACATCCATGCCTGACAGGCCCATGTAGCCGGTTTGTAGGAAAAACTCATGATTCTCATTAGGTCTACTCAGCTAACCTCTGGACCAACAAAGGTAAAAATCAGTACTTGATACCTTATCAGGCTTCAACCCAGGACAAAAGCTTGAGAATAAATTGCCATTTCTTGCCGTTCTGGGATTCCGTCCAGAAACGCACTGAGAGAGTAGCCAGTGCGGTGAATCAGCCACCAGCACCAGCTCCCCACGGTGGGAACGGGATGGCCTCAGCCCCGTTTTTGGAGGCAGCTCCTGGGAGCTGGATGTGACTCAGCTTCCCTGGGACACAGAAACCAGAGCTGCACATTTCCACGCAATTCCCACTCCCAGACACTTCCAAAAGCGTCTGGAGGAGGGGTTTAGCTTCAGCCTGTTGAGCAGAGATGGGCAGCTTGGGAATTTGCTCTGTTTTTTCTTTTCCCAGAGGTATCACCTGGGCTCCTCTCCAAGCAGCAAAATCCCCCTCTGCCCCCCTTTCTTCCTGCCTATGGGCAGCAGTGGGAGACATCTCTCTGCCCGCTTCCCCTTGAAACACCCCTCCACTAGAGAAGGAGGCTGGCAGTGCCCCAATCCCCATCCCGAGCCCCTCATCTCATCCTGGTTTGTATTTTATTTTGTCAGGTCTGGCCCTATAACACCATAAGCAACAAACCCTCCTGAAGTAGGAGCAGATTTTCATCTTCCATTTCGATGGCAGAAGAAAGTTCTCCTTGCCCTGTCCCTCACCCACCCCTTGGAGCCTATGTCCACTAACACACAAAAAAAGAGAAAGCAGAGATTTGTTCCTGGTGGTGCCCATCACGGGTCACTGCACACACGTCAGCCACCACAGAGATGCTCTATTCCCTCCGATGCAGCAATTGCAGTGCATGCAGCCGGGATGGTTCCTATGGGAGCACCACCTTCACTCTTCACCCAGCTGCCAAATGCCACCCAGCTTCGCTTGGTAAATCAGCCCAAAATGTGTGTCTGGACCATGACACCTCACAAGCACTGGATTCAGCTGCATGACCCAGCTTGGAAAAGCTGCCAGGCAAGCCACAGTCTCTGAAAGAGGTGGCAGAGCCTGACCTTGCTCACCCAGCTTTCCAGCAAACACCCCTCTACCTGCTGCTCACTCCCAAGGTGGCTGAATGGTTCGGTCCCAGCCCCGACACTCCACTCTCCCCCAAAGCCTCGGGCTTTGCTCTTCCCAGTGAACTCAGCCAGGCCAGTGAGCTCGCTGACGAGAGCACCTCCGAGACCCAGGAGGTTTTGCACTGTGGCTATCACAGCCCCTGGGTTTGCAGCTCCCAGCTGGGGAAAGCTGGGGTTTGCCTCCAAATCAGCTTTCTCCAGATACAACGATGGTGGAGAAAGCCATTTGCCAAGCCTTAACCCAAAGAGGAAGGTATTCCAGTAGGATACCCGGCTCCAGGACTCAGATTTCTAAGGCACAGATTCAGTGCACGGGGGTGGACCGGCTGCCCGGACCCCTACACCCCTCTCTACCCATCTGCAAAACGGAGGGGGCTGCAAAGCATCCTCGCTGAACCAACACAAGCCACGGTAAGAAAAGACCATCTCTCCTCCTAACTCTTCTCCTTCCTACCACTCACATGGGTGTCACAGAGGCTCCCACACTTCTCAACCTGCAAACGGGAGACATGTTGGGAGCTTCAGAAGTGAATCCCGAGCTCAGGTTTGTGTCCTGTGTGTAGGCAGAGCTGCCTGCCCTCCACCTGCCGCAGTGCTCAGGAGCCAGCCAAGCCCCAGCTTGCAGCCAGCTCCCGGCCCTGTGGCACGGTGGAAGAAAAACACTGTGAGTTTTGGCCATCCACAGGAGGGGACGGGTCTGGTGGGGGATTCCAACCATGAGGCACTCGCAGAGGAAGGATTTGCAAAGGTTAGGCAGCTACTCCATCTTTAGAGCCAGGGAACAAACGGTTAATAGCACCCCACTGAAATGTCCAAGTGCCTCAGGGATGCGGAGCAGTACAGCGCTCCCGGGACATCAGCTCCACCCAGGAGGGAGTCGATGCATCCAGCTCTGCGTCTTGTCCTAACTCTTCCATCCACTGCAAGGGACCTCAGCATCCCCTGCTCGCGGTAACCCTTGAGAGACACAAACCCGTCTGCCCCCCACAAACGAAACCCCACAAAAGCATCCCACAGCATCTGCTCTGGCGCCAGAGGGGACCCCTTTGCTGTTCTGAGCGCGGTGGGATTTTACCTCGGTTGGAGTGGCCCACGCTGGACGAGACGGATGACTTTTGCTTCTGCCGCTTGACCGTCATCATCACTTGCTCTTGGACCCGCTGTTTTCCCGTGCCCTTAGTTTTCAGCTTGTGGTCCGAGGGCAGAGCCAGAGTGGAGCTGGCCTGATCTTGGAAGCACTCGTATGCCAACGCTGTTTTCAGCGGAGAGTGAAGCATGGCTGCAAGCAGACCGTGGGGCTGGGGGGAAGAGGGGTCTGCACTTCACCTGACCGCACACGACACAAGGCGACAGCAAAAGCCTCTCGTGCTGGGGTTAATCTCCCAAACCCCTCCTTGCCATACGTCCCCCAGCCGAGGGTGTCTGAGGGCTCCTGCTCCCGACTCGGCTCCCCGGCGTGTGAGCAGGCACACCCTCTGCCAGACTGGATATACAGCCCTGCCTGCACACACCCACGCGCTCCCCACCGCGGCTTGCTCGCAGCCCCCGCGCCACTGCTGCAGGGCACGCAGCTCCCACTGCCCTCGCCCCAAATCTGCCTCCCCCAGCCTGTGCCGAGACAGACGGGTCGAGGGGCTGGTGGGCACTGATGGGGAGCGGGCAAGGCTGGGAGGCACGAGGGTTGAGCATGGACATCGCCGTCCGCTTCACTGCGAAAGGCTCACGGGTGGGGCTTTGTGGGTCTGGGTAGGAAACGGTGCTCTTCGGCAGCTGGAGGGCTGGAAAATCTCCCACATAGCCTGCTTGTCTTGTATTTTATTATTTCCCTTAGTCTAAACTGGATCAAAATGGTGTCTCCGTGCCAAGAGCCTGGGGACGCCCCTGCTAGTAAGAAGCAACATTGCACATCCCATGGGTCAGAGGAGCAACGCTGCCCGCAGTGTCCATTCCTGCCTGGGGGTCCAGCTTCTGTCCTGCCAAGATGCTCTCGGGTCAATGTGTCCAGCCCCCAATTTGCAAAAACCTTCTTCTGCCCGCACAGGTTGTAAAACCAACCCGCTGAGCCCAGGACTGGAGGGTCGCCTGCAGAGCACCTAAAGTGGGGGTCATGGGGGGGTTCTGCTGACTGCAGGGTGCTGCTATGTTCCTGGGGGTGAGACCTCTGCCCGAAGGGGGTCCCACTTTTTGCAGGGACAGCCCTATGGAGAAATCAGGGCAGCCACCAGGCAAAGAGTTGGGGCAATCTTTGCAAGCAGCTTGGGGTAGAGCGGAGAAAAATAGGACTTCTAGCAAGCAGAAGAGAAGATAAAATGGCTGTACAAGAAATGACATGCCAGGTTATGAATTTGAGCAGACAATTTTCTCTCTGCCAAGCCACACTGCAGCAACTCATTTGCAGAGAACCGAACACCTTGGTGCTGGTGTGACCAGTTTCAGGTCACAGCAAGTGCTGACAAAGCTCCTGCCAAGCCACAAGAGGCTGATACAGAAGAGGCACAAACCCCATCAGAAGGGAGGCCGAGGGGAAGATGCCCAGGGAGAGGCTTCCTGGGCTCCCCAGGACCAGGTCCTGGGTGCTTGTGTCAGCACTCAGCCCAGAGAAGGACCAGGAGGAGCAAGCTCCTCTGCGCTGCTGAATGGAGGGTGCTGTAGTGGGGAAGACTCGTGGGGTTTCTCTCTGGTGGGAATCGTCAGTGCCCAGGGTTTGGCTGCCCACAGAGCTGGAGCTGTCAGCTCACAGTGCTAGGTCCCTCCTTGAAAGCAGCAGGAAAGCACTTTATCTCATTCCCATTCACCAGGTTTTGTGTTTCGCTGGTGGCTTGTGAGCATGCAGGTGCCGTATTTTGTATTTCATAGAAACAGGAGCAGTGTCAGAAAGCACAGGGCATGCTCCTGGTGAAGATGAACATTGTGCACCTTCCTCTTCTGATGCTCCAAGATGCTCCTCCAGTGAAACCCAACAGCAGAAACCCAACACTTGTCAATGACACAGAGGACTAGAGCAACTAGAGGGTAGTTACCTTTGGTTCCGTATCCCCACATTTCCTGACCCAAGAGATGCAGTGGCTTCACTGTGCTCCATCACCCAACCAGCCTGGACATTTCGACCATGCCCAAGGAAGGCCAGCCAGGCGGAGGGGTGAGTGCTAGCCAAGACTGGGTGGCCGAAGCCCAGTGAGATGGTGGAGGATTTTCTGCTGCTCCCATGCATTTCACAGAGTGGGGATAAGTCTGTGTGCTTCCAGCCCAGGTAGAGAACACCGAAGCAACACCCGGGTGTTGTTTTCCTCTGTCCTACTTGTTTCTCCTGAAAGCTTGTTATCGATGCCAAGCGATGTTTTCGCAAATCAATGACAGGCTGTCAGCGTCAGATGGCTTCTGCACAACAAAGTGCCCAGCTCTTGCAAACCTGTAATGTCATTTTGCCCGCGGCGAGGAACAGCCCTCACCCTGTCCCCGCACGGGAGAGCCAAGTGTTTATCACATCCCGTCATTTGCTGGCGGAGAATACAAATGCTACGCTCCGGCATCTGCCCTGTTTCATAACTCGCCCGAAATGCTGAGCTGGGCTGCGGAGCTGGGGACAGGGAGCTTACAGAGGCTTTCAAGAAACAATAGTTTCTTCGGGCGAGTTTGCACGGTCTAGCCCAAGGGAGGGAATCTCCCGGGTTTCTGCAACAGGCTCCAAACCGATATCTAAAGGAGCAAAAGGTACTTAAGTGAGCTTATTGTACCTCTATGCAAACTGCTGTTTCTGCTCTGAATCATGGGCTGGGGATGCTTACTTAGCAGGGCATGGTGAGTGTCATCCCCAGGAAGCCCAGCGCAGCACCGGCGCAGCAGCAGACCTTGCACCTACCAGCGCCTGAAGCAAATTCCCTGTCTGCCTTTCTGTCTGGAGCTCGCAGGCAGCAGCGGGGGAAGGCTGAAAGGGAAACAAAACCTGCGCCGAATTCGGGGTGCGATCGGCGAAAGATTGGAGGGTTGAAAAAAATTGAAAATAAATAGGGAACCGGTCATTTGAGGGAGATGGGGGCCTTCGCTGCGGTCCGACAGCTGCATGTGCGCGCACCAAGCATCGCATGGCGATGCCGTGAATCACCGCTCCGCACCCCACACAGGGACACACCTTGTGCATCTGGCCTCTTCAAAGCATTTTTGTAGAGTTCCTGGGCTTCCTGCCAACTCACTGATCGAAATCAAAGGGCTCGCTGGCCCAATACTGCTCCCAGAGCGGTGCAGGGTTTGCTGTTCAAACTTGTCCAGCTCTCCTGAGCTGAAGTGTCTACAGATCGCTGCAAAATCTGCAGGGAGAAAATAGTTGGCCCCCAAAATTGGTGACAGGGAGTCCTGCTGTGTTGGGTGTTTTTTAGCACCTAGGGTTGCTTCTTCTACAGGGCAGGTGGTCACCAGGAGGAGCAGTGGTAAGGGTACTGGGGATTTCTTGCCTTTCACAGGATAACGCCATTTTCTGAGCAGTGAATCAGCCTCGCCCCAGCACAGCTGAGACTTCCCAGAGCCTGGCAAAGTTTCTTCAGGAGGAAACCTGGTCTTGAGATTTGCAAAGCCTTAGTTTCACTTTGCCTTTCATGAATGGCCCTCTTTCTTACGCAGGACCAGAAAGCACCACATGAACAGGGCAGATGGAGAGCTCAGATCCAACAAGGTAACCAGGATCCAGCTGAAAGTGAGCATGGAGCTGTTGAGTTGAGGAAAGCCATGCAGAAGCCTGCTGAGACATGCAAATGGGTTGTTCTTGAGCAAAACCTTTGCTCCACTCCTCACACATGTGTGGCACTGAGATGTTTTTGGGGTGGTGCTGTGGGAGGACGAGAAGGTGACAGCACTGGGCAGATCATGGGCTGGCCTTTGGCAAAGCAGGTAGACTTCACCAAGCCCCAGTGATCTCCCATTGTGGATGGGATCTCGTTTGAGGAAAAGGAAATCCCTCATTTCTCCACAAAAAGGAAGGATGGCTCACGCAGAGCAGCTCCAAGGCTACATGCAGCAAGATGAAAGCCTTGCATAATTAAGGTGTGCCTTAACAAAAGCATGGAATAATTTAGATCGAAAGGGACTGACCCTCTGCCCAAAGCAGGGCCAGCTTTGCTGAGCTGGGTCAGGACCCTGTTGCTCCAGACCTTGTCCAGTTGAGGTTTGACAGAGATTCCACAGCCTCTCTGGCCTGTCTCCCAGTATGTGACTAACCTCATGGTGAATTTTTTTCCAGGTATCTAAGAGGAATTTCCCAAGTCCCAGCTAGTTCTGGTTGCCTCTCTTCCTGTCCCCACGCACCTCAGAAGATCTGGTTCCATCTTCTCTGTGTCCTCCAGTTAATTAGCTGCAGAGAGCCGTAAGATCCCTCCAAACTTTCCCTTCTTCATTCTGAACCAACCCAGCTCTCCCAGCCTCTCCTTGTGTGTCCTGTGCTCCACTCCTGACCATCTTGGGGCTAGAGAGCAGGCCAAGCCCTTGCCCTTGTCAGCTGGACCTCCAGCACACAAGAGGACACAAAGCAAGGCAGGATATCTGCGGGCTGGAGACCACCCTTAAATCTCAGTGCAGGAACCTGCAGGTGCCTCACAGCAAGTCCAGACTCAGCATTATCAAGCCTGACGATACTGGTTGTCCCTGCTGCCCTTCCCTACACTCGGACGTCCCTGGCCAAACAGACACATTCCAGGTCCCACCTTTGATGAGCAACACATCGCAACTCTGAACTGCTTGCTGGTCACAGGGCTGTGTAGGCTTGTCAGCAGCTAAAAATGGACATGCTTTGGTCAGCAGGTCACTCTGGCAACAAGCACCAGGAGTGGCCATGCAGCTGCCAGGGAAGGGTAGGCACCAGGGAGGTGCCCTGGGAGGGGAGGATGGTGATGGAGCAAGAAGGAGCTCTGCTTCCCCTCCAGGAGATGGCCATCAAGTTAGCCAGTCCACCCAGTTTTCATCTCCTTGTGTCCCCATCTCACCTGAGGAGCCTCTACAAAATCAGTCAAGGAGCTGCTTATCTCCTCCCACCTCTACCCAGTACTCGCTTCCAGGGCAACGTCCAGGTCAGGGTGAGCTCAGCCTGTAGTTGTCTCTTCACCCATCTCTGTGAAGGAGATGCACTGTGGGGAAGAAGCTTCATACCAAGATTTACCATCTGAGACCCTGCTGGCAAAGCCCCTCCTTGCTACAGTCCTTGCCCAGCAGCCCAAGGGCAAAGCTTGCGACAGTGTTTGGATGAGTGTGGGATAATAAACTCCTTTGCAGACCAGGTCCCAGGAGACTGCATGAAGATCCCAGCTCGGGATGTCTGGGGCTGGCCTTCTCCCAAGGACTTTTCTGGTGCTGGGGCACCTCGGTGTCAGGTTATTATGTCTGCAGAAGAGGACATGTGGGAGGGGATGGGTGCCAGGAGGGACTCCTTGTGCTCATGTCACTCACCTTTGGTGATGTTGCAGTCTGTTCTCAGGGACAAATTACCTGGGGTTGCTGCAGGAGGCTTCCCTTGAAAGTGGGCAATGCTGCTGAGATAAGCATGGGAAGCTGGTCTACATGTCTATGTCATGCTACTGGCCAGCGTGTCCAGCCATGTGAACACGGGGCTGAGGTCTCGTGGCTGCCTGTAAGGATGTGCCAGCCCCTCAGGGAGGCTGTGTTCCCACTATAGACTGACAAGTGATGGTGAATCCTGCTTGACCATGCCCAGAAGACCTGACAGGCCTCTGCGGTAGACATCTTCTCCCTAGTTCATCTACCTGCTCTGTTCCTCTACATCTTGAAAACCACGCAAAGACCTGGCCAGTGCCTCTCTTGCTTCTAGATGTTTAATGGGCTGAAGGGTCACTCCTCTCCATGCCATCCTATTTCCGGCAAATTCAGAGGGAGCTGGCTGTCAATGAAGGCAGTGCTTGAGGATGGCTGTGTTTGGAAGAACCACACTCAGATGTGTGAGAAGAGCCCACACCTCTGTGAAAACCCCCAGAGATAACTTAAGCATGTTTTAGAGGCCCCAAGGGGTACATGAGCATTACCTGGGTGGTGCCCTGTAAATGCAGTCAAGTCAGGTCCTGCCAGGTGCATCTGCTGCTTCCAGGAGCAGTTGGAGGGAGGGCAGGGGTGTGAGGCACCATCTCCACAGGTGATGCTGCCAGTCCCAGGATCATATGAACATTGTGGGGAAAGTCAAGGAGAGGACTTGAGCCCATGCCCACCATAAGTCAAGACATAGCTCAGAAAGGTGACTACAATCAAATAGGCGTGAATGGTCTCCTACCACTGGGGACCCAGGTGGAGAAGGGTAGGTAGACAGACATCTCAACATGGATTCCTTGCCTTCCCATGCCTGTCGCAACCTGGACCAGCTGAAAAACACTGCAGGGAGGGGAGAGCTTGTTCTCTCCATGGAAGGTGCAGAGACAACAGGGACAAATTTAGAAAGGGGGCGAGTGTGTAAATGCCACGAGGATGCCCTCGATTCCACGGCGTTGTGAAATCCCCCTCACGGTTGGTGGGGAGGTAACCTCGCAGACCAGCTTATGTAATGATTTAGCAACATATCCCAGTGTGACCCGACTCGTTAAAGCAGCCTTTGGCAGGGGGAGCGGGGAGAGGGAGGCGATCATGCCATAGTCCCCTGGGACAGATGGGGAACACGGGGTGCGACTGGGAGTAGGGAAGGGCTGCGAGAACCGCCTGGCCTGCAACCCACGCCATGGCAAATGCCAGCTGCTCCATCAGGTACGCGTGGCCACGTGCCCACACCACATCTGGCAGTGCCATTGCTCCATCACCACATGCTCTGCAGGGCGGTGCGGATGCTCCTGGTATCAGCGGAGCCTTTTCCCTTCCCTCCAGAGCACCATTTCAGTGCAGGGCTTTGGGACAGGGTTTTATTTCTCCCCTCATCCTGTGGTAGGGAGTCCCATCAGAGTTTCACCCTAGCTTAAGCACAAAGATACTATTTGACATTGGCGTGGTTGCCCTCTCACCAGCAGGATCAGAGCAGTCTGAGCATGGGGATCACCTGTTTGCGATGATGCCATCTCACTACCTTGTCCTCCAGGCCTGGCCTCTTGCCTACCCAAAATCCAGGAGGGTTTGTCTGCAACTGCTGACAGAAGTCAGTCCTCTCCAGATGAAAACATTGGGCTGACCCTGTGTGGACAGTGTTCTGCAGTGTTAATCCCATTGGTATCTGACACCAGCACCACTCGGCACTGCTGCCCACTGGGACCCATGGTGGATGACAGTGTCTTTTGTCAGTCACATTGAAGCCACACTCACCCGCTCCTTTGGAAAAGCAACTGCTGGAGGACTTTGCCTCCCCATCCTCCTTGCTGTTCTCATTTGGGAAGGCTCTGATGCTTGCACAGCACCTAATTCCTTCCTGGTGTGAGATTCACCAGGCCATGCTGATGGTGATCCTCCTCCATCTACACGCGGGGCTGTGGCATCCTCTCTGCAGCCCTTGGAGGAGCCTCAGCTGCTACGAGAAGTCCTGGCCAAGGAGTAGAAGAGAAAATGATTGAGAGCAGGACACAGAATCCTAAGTTACTCCCAAAACCAAGTTAGTGGCACCAGGCTCCCACTGGGGAAGGCTCTGGGGTGCCATGGACTGTGGTAGCGCATTTGTTCTCCACACTGGGGTTGCTCACCGGGTGGGAGACCTGTGGAGCAGGGACTCTTCCTCCATCCCACCCCACCCCAAGAGCCCAGAGGTCCTGTGGCTTGAGGGTCAAGCACAAGGAGACAAAGTGAGGTGAGGGATGAAAAGGGCACATGGACATCAAGTGTGGGGCAGAGGCAGTCCTCACAGGACATTATTTACTCACCTGGGATCCACTGCAGGGTGCAGGGAGAGACTTTGATGACAATAAGAGTCATAGACCTAAAGGATGAACCAGACAACCTAGAAGTTCATTTTCTTTTCTAAATAAATAATGAAACTCTGTTAAATAAAAACTACTATCAATCGATGTACGTGAATAGCACTACTAACATTATTTCTTAAGAATATTGTTGATTTTAATAGTGAAATCTAATACCAGCTTTTAGAGATAATATTTGAGGCTAATCTGTAAGTCACACACTGGTTATCTGTTTCACTTGTGTCTGCTTTCCAGGAAGAATCCATGCTGAGATGGATTTTCAAGATGGACAAGTATTTGCATGTATACCTTCAGACTACACAGGAAAAAAACCAAATTTATGACCAGGCACATGAACAATCTTCATGTAGCAGTGCAAGAGATGAGCAAAGGGCTTCCTTGATGCCCGAGGGACTGCTCAACCATGCAACTCATACCTGCACGCTCAGCGCTGATGCTTGCATGGCCTCCAAGACCCTTTTGCCAGGTCTCTTCTCGGGAAACCCCCTCTGTATTGGAAATATGCTGAAGTGCCAGGCTAAATTTTTGCAGTCCTGTCTATATGCGCTGAGGGGAAGCTGGGCTGCTCCGGGAAGCAAGGCATTGCTAGTCCAGCTCCTCTCCCTGCAGCACCATGTGAGCACAGCTGCCCCACCGCCGGGACAGCCTGACCTGTCTCCGACACCCAGCTCAGAGAGCTCGGGGCAGAGGAGGTACACACCTCCCCTCGGCCTTGGTTTAAGGATGCAATTTATTCTACCTCCCAGCTAGTTGGCTGGGCTCCTGCTCCACATCCCGGTGGCCCCAGGCACCATGGAGGGACTCGGTGACACTGGTTGGCAAGTCCAAAGTGGAGTCGGGGGCAGAAACAGCCCTTGGCTTTCAGCTGGGGCCTGATGTCTTGACCACGGCACAAAATCAAGGAGGGCAGCAGGAGGCTCATACTCCAGAGAGCATCCCTCACCTCCTGCCATGCTGCTGGAGTACAGCACACACCCATCCCTGTTTTATAATGGAAACACCTAACCAAGTCATCCGTGCAGGAATGTCCTTCAGACGACATGCCCTGGTGCAGAGAAAGCAGGCTGTGGTTTTTGCGCCCAGCTCCTCCTACCATTTTTGAGGCTGGCAAAGCCCAAGTGAGATATGTCTTTGTCAAGGGCCACCTCCCTTTGTCAAGTCTTCTGTAGGATACAATAAGCTACCGCATGTGTGTACGTGTCGCAGCCCTTCACTGGGGGAAAATCACAGAAAGATTTAAGTTGGAAGGGACTTTGAGAGGTCCCGAGTCCAACGTCATGTTCAAAGGACATGCTCACTGCAAAGCCAGCTCAGGTTGCTCCAGTTCTTGCCCAGTTGAATTCTGAATACCCTCAAAAAAATGCTCCCTTCCCAGTGCCGCGTGTGTCTCACAGGAAAAGTCAGCTTCTGCACAGTGTCACTAGTCCTTTCTTGGTGCACCTTGGAGAAGGACCTGGCCCTTCCTCCCACGGTGGAGAAAAGCTCCTGAGTAAGGCCACTTCAGCTTCTGCTTCTCCAGGCTGAGGGCACCACCTCCTTCAGCCTCCCCACACATGGCATGCTCTGGCCCCAGCCATCTTCTCTGCCAAGGGAAAAATGGGGTTTTGAGCAAGGTGACCACCAATCTCATGGGCTTACAGAGAGATTCATTGCACAGATTAAGGATGATCACTGTACAACCAGACTGGCCAAACGTAGTCATTTTTAACTACGAAGTCTTTCTTAACATCTGGGGGATGGCAAACATCCCTATCAAAGTATAGGAATGAGTAATCCGGCAGCTAAAACGTGGCTAACACTTGGGTCTACAGTGTTTGTTTTCCATTTCTGCGAAACTCAAGGCTAATGATCTGCAGTGTGAAGATACCAAGGTTGCAGCGTATGTTCACCACTTCTGTGACACCAGAAAGCAATTTCTCTTTTCTTTAAAGACACCATAACTGCTGAGGTTGAAATACACATATAATTTCATTAAAATTAAATCATTAAGGACTGCTCTACTGCTTAAGAATGACTGAAAAAAATTTACCTTGTTTCTGTACATCAAAGTGCCTCGTCTTCCTCTTGTAATAAAAACAGTCTGACATTTTATACAAATGTTTGATCTAGAAAACCAGAAAGGATGTTTCAGTAGTTATTAAGTAGTAGCTGTCCTGAATAATTTTTAACCTCTGATGTAAGTCGATCTGGCAAAATATAATAAAATGAAGAGCCTTCTGTGCAGAAATGGGTTTTAACACAAATTTTCTAGACAACTCTACTCCCGTGATCTACCTGAGGCCTCATCTGGAAGTTTTCTGCCCTCATGGGCAACTGAACGGGAGCAGAAAGGGCACGTTTCTGCAGCCAGCGTGAGCTCTGGAAGGAGAGGGACCTCCTTGGGAAGGGAAACTATTTGTCCTTGGCACAGCACGTGGCATTCAAAGCATTTACACCAGCTGTGGGCAGGAAAAGAGGACAAATTTGCAACTAGGACACTTTTTCAGCTTTGGGAAGTACAAAAAGTTCTGTCCCAACAGCCAGGACACAGAAGTGTCGGCCCAGGGGACTCCCACCCAGCCCAGGGATGGCCCAAGGGTCTTTCCCGCTCGGTGACATTGGCAGTGTCATCACAGCTTGTGCAAGAGGGACAGAAAATAATCTCTGGTCCCAAGGCAGGGAGCACGGATGACGTCCTGGCCACCCTGCTTTCAGGTGCCCTCTTCAGAGCAGGCTGCATCTACAGATCACGCTCTTCAGACCCACGTGGTGGCCTACAACATAATTACTATTCTCAGAAGGTTTTGGGGTTTTCTGCCTGGCTCAGATGTTAGAAATAATTTGAGGGCAGTGGTGGGGTGGGGTTTTTATAGCATGAAACCCAGTCTTTGTCCTGGAAAGAGCTGGGTAGACTAGCTCAAAACTAAACCGAAGAGTGAGCCAATGATGGAAGAGCCTGGGTCAGGACTGGAGCTGCTCCCTGGACCCCCGTCCTTGGCAGCACACGTGTACCTAGACAGGCAGGGCGCTGTGTTTCCATGTCAGGACAAAAACATAAAGGAGACACCAGCAGATGATCCATCTGTGGCCCAGATTTCTCCACAGCCCCCCAACAGCTATCCCAGCAACCCAAAAAGCTCAGTAGCCCCAACACAGCTGTTCGAACGACCTCCGCAGCGTCACAGCATCTTCCCGCAGCGCCCGGTCTTTCCCAAACTGGAAACATCAGTGTCCTAAGGGCTCAGCATTGTCCCAGGGTTTCACAGCTGATGTTACCACAGGGAACAGGAGGCTGCACCCAAACTCTGACCTGTCCTGGCTGCTGGGGACTGTTAACGGGGAGGATAGCTCCTGGACTCTTCCTACCAGCAGAATGAAAAAGGCGTCTTGCAGAGAGAAAAAAAAAAAGAAGGTGCTGGTGATTTGGGGTAAATGCCTTGTACCCCAGTAACACACGGACCCTGCAGCACAGCAAATCTTTAAGGAGAAGACAGACAGCCCTTCTGAGCAAGGATTTGTTGCACTGGGTCCTGCACTGGAGCAGGGGAAGGACCAGGCAACTGTTTGAGCTTCCTTCCCACCCTGCAACGTAGCAGTCCTGCCCTGCAAGTGCCACAGGGCTCCATCCACCGCAGAGGGCCGGCAGCCAGGACAGTGGCATCTCACAGCAGACACAGCAGGCACAAGCAGTGACAGGGATGCTCCAGGTATCTGCCTTATGATCAGTTTGGAAGAGGAAAGCCGAGCTCCCGGGGAGCATGGTCCACGCCGGCACACGCTCCTCGCACGCTGCCCAGGGCTCTGCACAGCACCCGCAGCAGCTCATGGCCCGACTCAAGGCCAGGCTTTCCTGGTGGCTGGAGGTAACTGCGCAGTCAGCACGCATCCCTGCGGGGTGTGCCGCCGCCGAATTCCTGCTGCCCAGGGATTTTGGGGTCATCAGCTTGAAGCTTACTCACATATTTGATTGTATTAAAGGCAATGAGCTCCTTTCTGGTTCAGTTTTGTAGGAGGGTGGAAAGGAGAGGTGGTGCAGCCCTGTTTAAACATGTGCACAGGCACTCTCCTGCAGCCTCGCTGCCCTTTGGACCAAGGTTCCTGAAGGTGTGATTTTCCTTGCTGGACAAGTTTTGAAAAGCCAGCTATCAGCTCCTTGCTCCCAAACACGTGTCCCTGTAACAGAGGCAGTTTATCCTCTGCTAGAATTGAGCAACTCAACCCTCCTCTTGCATTACCAAGCCTTTCAAGCATCATTTGATAAGCAGTATGAGCGCAGCTCCTCAGGCATTGCTACATCTTTTGGCGTGCTTTGCTCTGCCAAGACTGTGTTTCAAGCTAGCTATAAATTATGCTTCATGGTCGGCTTTCATCTGCTCGCCGTGCAACGGGCAAGAACAAAGGCCACTACGTGCCACACCAAGGCAGAAGAGCCAAGAGCCGGGTGTAGGCACAGGCACGGCAGGCAGCAGTCTGCTGGAGGAAGCAAAACAACCTCAGCTCGCTGCCAGGGTTACATCAGAGATGTGGAAAGCTGGGGTGGCTGCTGCTGCCAGAAAAGGACCTGTAGTAAGGGGGGTGAGGAAGAGAAGGGGAAAGAAGGCAGAGAAATCTGACTTTGCCTACATGGCAATCAGCATTTACAGCAGCAAAAGCTGCAGCAAACAATGCGGGGGGCAGCTATCGTCCCAGCAAAGGGACCATGCAGAACACAGGTGGCCATGCACGGACAAGGTAGAGGAGAAAGGCAGAGCTGCAGGCACAGAAAATGAAAAGCAGCACAAACCAACACCTCTAGCAACCCCAGCTACTCCAAGGCCACCCTAGAGCCAATGGCATTGCCCAGACCAGCGGCTTGGGACAGGTCAGAGCTCAGCTTCGCTTCCATGAGAGTGAGCAAATAGGAGGAAATGTCATTTGCAGGGTAACAGAACTTCATAGGTCAGTGCCTCTGGGTCTGTCATGCAAATCTGGATCTGCTGGAGAAGGCTGTGCCTGCTGAGGGCGAGGAGGAGCCAGTGTCACCAGCAAGGCTCAGGGAAACAAGCATCAGCCAGCACAAGCACATTACGGTTTGCTGCTCTGGGTGACTTTACTCCAGTTCCATTTCAACATGATCCTTTTTGGTTGAGTTCTCGGATAGCTCTGACCCCTTGGAGGACCGCAGCCCATGGGGCAGACACTCAGTCCTTCTGGCCGTGCTAGGACTGGGTGGAGAGAAAGGGGTGAAGCTGGAGGCCTCAAAAGTCCCTTTTTACAGCAAGATTGAGCTGCACAGATGTTCCAATAATTTCCTTATATTTGTGCAAACACCCTAGCTCCTTGTGGCTTAACAGGATCTTTTCCGTGAATCACGGTGCCTCCCGAGGCTGCTGGGAGAGTAACCAAGAGCACACAGCATCACCTTGTACTGAACTGGTGCTGCCTGCTGCGTCCCGGCTTGAAATAAAGTTCCCTGAATAACAGTGAGCTCCGTCAGACACAGCAGTGCTCGGTTTAATCACACGCCTGTGGCCCACGGACCACGCTCAGCGGTAACACAGATGGGCATCCAGTCTCCACGGTATTCACCTCGCCCAGCTTTAGCAGTGAACGGCTAACAGCATCCTCATTGCGGTGGCTTTGTTTTGCCTTTCAGGTTACCAGGCCCAGAAGTCAGATCAGGCAGGAAATTACGGTCTGGTCGACACCTCCGTCCAGCTTTGCACTGCCAGATTTACTAACAGGTCCTCTTGGGTTGAGAAGCTTCTGCTTCTCGATGTACTGCCACGTGGGAAAGCTGCCTGTGAACAGCAGCCACCTTAGATGCCCCTGCTGTGAATCCAGCAGCATGGTAAGCGTGGCCGGGAAGTGCCTTGAGAGCTGCAGCTTTGCACCGAGAGCCGAAACCACACGCGAGGTTCAGCTGAGATGGGCAGCTGCCGGCCTCCCATCAGACGCTGACTCACTGCTGAGACAGGCTGCAGAGGGTTTAGAAATACTCCAGACTTGTCCAGTTTTACTTCTTTGCATGACCAGTTGCGGCAGAGTTTCGGCCAGGCGTCCCAGAGCATTTGAGGGTGACTAACGCAGACACTATCAGCTATCAGCACCTGCACTCCTC
>Ga0065711_1004707_pt1 | contig 22644 bp, 15 predicted proteins | sample Hoacrofraction12_FD_59098 | JGI IMG/M metagenome (GOLD analysis project Ga0065711, IMG submission 59098) | Hoatzin crop microbial communities from Cojedes, Venezuela - Epithelial fraction 12 v2 (version 2) | ecosystem: Host-associated > Birds > Digestive system > Esophagus > Crop | place... | reverse complement strand
GGGGGGGGGGGGGAATGAAAATACTGTGTGAACTTTAATTCCACATCTGAAGTTGAAAGAAGACAGCTGAAGCTGGCTGGGGTGTTGTCTGGACTCCACGACACACAACAAATCTGCAGTTACATGAGAAATAGGGATAAAGTGACTTGTTCAAATGACTGAAGTCAGCCAAAAGCACTGACGGGTGCCCAGGTGCTGGAGTTTAAAGTTTCGTTTGCCTGAAAACCAGATTCAAGCCAAGAACTTGTATTTATACCATTTCTTTCCAGAAACCATCTGTTTTGCCGGCATTTCATATTTTACAACTCATCACAGATTCTCTCTGGAGGTGTGCAGCACAGCTGAGGGAGTCCTGGTGCAAGGGACAAACAGCTCGCAGACCATGGCGGCTCACCCCGTCGCCCCAAGCTCCTCCAGCCCGCAGCACATCGCCCACAGCCCACCGCCGCAAGGCAAAGCCGGCACAGAAACACAGCGCAGCCCACGCCAGGGCCAGCCCCGCTCAGACACCAGCCTGCAGGGACACGGGCGCTTTGGGTTCAGAAACACATGCACCCATCTGTAGGAAGCCACAAGTACCTTTAAGCCAAATACATTTATTTATTTACTTGCTACTGCTCTGAAAATAGCTGGATTTTGCTTCAGAGTACGTTTGCAGGCAGAAGCTCTGTCAACTAACCAAATAAAACATACTTCCATGGTCCAGTGGCATATCCCTAAAACTAGTGGTTTAGCAGCACTGAAATGCTACCAAATCCACGACTGCAATGGTGTGCCAGGCCCTGGGAGTGCAGAAGCCAGACTGTGCTATGTAATGTAATGCTGCATTAGAAAGGTAGTGCTTGCTACTGTATGTAAGAACAGGAAGAGTAAAAATAACAGAACTAATATTTCCAGGTGCTAGAGACTGCAAATGCAGCAGAACAGATATTTTAGTGTAGGTTTGTAGCTTACTTTCCATTTAACAGTCATTTGTTTTCCAAAACTGTCATTTTGGAGGATCCAGTATATCAAGGGGAAAATTAGCTACACAACCGGTTCATATTTCAGCCCAATTAGCAAGCTTATGTGAATGAGGTAGTAGAAGACACACAAAAAGAAATTACTGTAGAAAAGGGAAGCATTATGCAGTAAAAAACCCACGTTAGCCAGCCTCAGAGGCAAGGCACAGCGAAGCCAAAACACAAGGACAGAAGTTATTTGCTTTCCCAACCTGTATTCACCGCCCGTTCCTGCAGAGCACCAGCGCGCAGGCTGCCCTGAGAGCAGTGCCAGGGCAGGGGGAGGTCGATACCGCCGGGATGAGGTGTCCCCCGGAGGAAGTGGGGCCTCCCCCCTGCCCATGTCCGCGCCAGCAGCTGCCCCACGCTCTGCCCCGGCGTGCCGACCCGCGCTGTCCACCACCACGCCCCAGGCCCATCTGCGGCAGAGGTGGCAATGGCACAGACCCCCACCTTGCCCCACATCCCCGTGCGCAGCCCGTCTTCTGCCCGCTCCTGCCAACCCCTGCGCCCCTCGGCCGGACCACCACCCCCGGGGTCCCACGCAGGGGCTGGGGCTCCAGGCGCCCACTGCTCCGGCCATCAAAGAGGCAGCATGCTCAACACGAGGAGCCCCACGGACTGCCAGAGGATGTTGTGCGAAAACACAACAACACGCACCCCCAAGGCAGTGCCATAAATCCTTGGGAAAAAACAGGAGAACCAGCTCAGAAAAAGACAACCAGGTACACAGTTAACCAGTGATGAAAAAAATGCTTACTTCTGACCAGTACATTATCTGCAATTAACAAACCGCACTTGAACCCAAAAGACAGACTCGGAAAAACTCTGCTGCACTGCATTTACCTTTCTAATAAGCACAAAGAGTCCAGAGTGAACGGCACAGGACTGTTTTGAGAAAACAATGTGGGACAAAGACAGACAACGGCCTTTAGCTTTAATTCATCCCTCGTTGATGCTAGCTATTGCTAACTAACTCTCCAGGTGAGAGCCATTTTATTCCCAGTCCACACCCGTGCTAAGAACCAAACTCCTCCACCCACTCTCCTTGTACTTGGACAAACGTGCCTAGCTGCACTTGCCCATCTGGGCAGTTCACCTAGTCTGCAACAGGAGCATTTGCATAATTGATTACATGTATTCCGCAGTGCACTGGTTTCTAGGGAGGGTGGGAGTATGCTGGGAGGAGCGAGGAGTTTGACCCGACCCTCATGCCCACGCTTGCTGGCGCGCTCTGCGCCCGCGGGGATGCAGAGCCAGACCCTGCACCGCAGAGCAGAGCCTCGAGCCGCTGCCAGAGTCCCCAGCGCCGGCATCTCAGCTGTGGGCGAGGGCTCCGGGAACCAGCACTGAGCTCTGCCCATTTATCACCAGCTTCGTCAATTGTGCTAATGCATCCGTGACAGTCACACCAATAGAACTCAAGAAGGGAAAAGAAGTAAAATGATGCAAAACACGACTCAGAAGAATTGCCCTTTGTCCATCTCCCCTGCCTAAGGTAATTAAAATTACAAGCCAGTTTGGCATGACAAAAATAACACAAGAGCAATCAAAACATTGAAACGTGGCTGGGAAGAAGCCCCAGGCTCTGGCTCTCCCAGCGAGCGGCTTTGCTCAGCGCTTCCCAAACCCCACAGGCGCTGGCCCGGAGCCGCGGGGTTGCTGTGTCCCCCAGCCCCGTCGCTGCCCGCCTCGGGCACCGCAGCCATCCAGGGACGCCCCGCTGCCGCCGGCCCCGGCTCTGCCACATGCCTTGTGCAGCAGGAGGCGGGCTGGGGGTCCGCGTCCCACGCCCACATCAGAAATACTGTCCCATGCGAGCCGCTCACGCCCTGCACGAGCCCTGCACGAGCCCTGCGCCCACAGCAGTCGCCGTTCGGCGAGGGCAGCGCGGCCTGTGGCCAGGTCAAGCACAGCCTTCGCCCGTGCACAGAGGCTTCCCGGGAGACGGGGACGTGCAGGAGAGGACCACGGGCAGGAGGGGGACGGTGCTGCCCAGGACAGGCTGTGCCGGGGCCGCAGGGCAGAGCCCTATCCCTCCCAGCCGCTCGATGCACCGTGTCCCTGCACCTCGCCCTCCGGCTGCCCACACCCTGGCCGGTCCTCCCCTCCCGCCACCGGTTGCTGCCCTCCTGCCCGTGCCACCGCGCTGGCCTCCCGTCCCGCGTCCCGTCTCCTCTCTCCAGCCGCTCCGGGATCAGCTCTCGGAGCTTGGACCACGTGTGTGTTTGCTTTCTCCCTGTGCACCTCAGCTCCTCGGCTGATCTGGCTCAGCATTTCAACTCTTTGGCTGCAGAATAAGTCTTTGGTGGAATAAGCTGTTTTATTTGCAAATAAATCTTGAAGTCCTTAATAAATTATTTTGGCCAACCTAAGCAAGTACACTGATGGCCCTGTAATGGTCACACACTGCAGAAAACTTACTTCAGGATGGCTTAGACTTTGGAAAAGCTGTACTTCAGTGAGTTTTCTCTGTCACAGTGCCTGAGGCAAGATCAGATCCAAGGAGCCACATAAAAAAAAAATTGACAAACATTTTAGAGACTTAATCATGTATAGTATCTTAGGGGGCCCCTGTAGGGAAACAGAGATTCTGGCTTCTCGCCTTCCACAAAACGCAGCTTTCACTTATCTGCCTTTTTCCCGTGGCGTAACGGCCAGCGAGCGGGATGAGATAATGCTGGGGAAAAGGCATGTTTTTCAGAGCATGCACTAGAGATTGGCACACGGTTAAACTTCCCCCTTACGGACCCCATCCAAGCACAGCTTTAGAGAAACGCGAGTTCTGGGTGGGACAAGGGAGAAATCGCTCTGCCAGCTTTGTGGCTCTGCCTAAGAAAAGTCTGCTTGGAGCTGCCGAGCAGCCAGGGTGCCGGAACAAGCCCTGGGGGGAGGTGGTGGAGGGCAGAGAGCAGCCACAGCCACGTTCACAGACCCTGTGTCTTTGCCACCTCGCGCCACATTCCTGCAGGGTGCATCTATTCATTTGACAAGAACCTTCCCTCAGCTGAAAAAATGTTAAATTTTGGACAATTGCTTGGTTAATGTTTCAGCTCAAATTAAATCTTGGGGAAGAAAAAGAGGTTATTTGTCTGGTACAACTATCTATTATTTTTCTAGGGATTTTTTTCAAAATTTCTATTTCAGGAGAGGTTTTGTTAAAAAAAAAAAAAATGTTAGAAGTGTCAGCTAGTTGCCATCATCCAGCAGCGCACTCAAAGTTCTATCCAGGTGTATTTTGTCAGCTCTGGGAACAGTTTGCCAGCCTGGTGACGCGCAAGATCCATACACTTCTCTCGTACATTAGCTAGTTTTATGAATTGAAGGGTGTTGCTCGGCAAGGGCTACAGCATGGAGGAAATGATCCATTTCACACAACGTGTAGCCATTTTGCTTGACTGTAAAATGCCGCTTCACCTCCAACAAGGTTTTGTGGCTCCAGTTGCCACAGCAAGCTGGCCGGCGGAAGACGGGTAAAGCTCTCTTGATCAACCATGAGGGCCATCGCATTAGAGATGAATGCCCGTGTTATTTCCTCCCTGAAGTCTAAAGCTGAACACATTTGACCACGGCGGTTCAGAACTGTCACTTAATATTATCAGCTACATCTACTGTATGCCCGAGGAACTCCCCCAAAGCGTGGGAGGGGGAGAGCACGCTGCCGGGTGGTAGCATGTCACCGGTCCTCTAACGGCGAGGGATAACCATCTCTGTGCAAACTTGACATCTATAAATTGATTACATAAGTGGGCAGTGGTGGTCCTTTCAAGTATGCTCCTTTTGTTTCAGCTTTACAGTAAAATTACCAGCAGCAGTTTACAATTAAGGGAAATAATAATAACTGCATATGCTTTCATCTGCACATACAATTACAATAAACTGCATGCTTTAATAGGATTGTGAAAAATCTGTGTTTGACCCATACAAAAAAGTAAACATTCTTGTTCTGGATACTATATCATTATCACAACAAAGGGAAACTCCTGAAATCTGATGATTTAAACATCTGGAGAATGTTAATCACTTCAAAATGACGGATGTTTTTTATTTTAGCTTTTGACAGACACACTCCTTTCATAGATAGATGATTATTTACATAAATTACATCACCAATGCAAAAAAAAAGTCCAAAATAACTTCAAAGGACAAAGAGCTTAATTAAAAGGAGATTTTTATACTACTTCTTGTGTAAAACATAGAATAAGTAGAAGAAATTGCAAGTGGAAAAGGTAACTCCGTTGTTTTGAACATGACACGGTTGTGCTTTAGGTTTTTCCCCCCACATGCTTGGGCTCTGGAGGTGCACTTTAAATAAAGCTAAGGTGCAGTAACAAGCAACGCGACAGAGAAACAGGCTAAGGCCCTGCCTCAGTGAGCAGAGTGTATTGTCAGATAGGCATGGAGTCAACTTTTAGCTTAGTTTTTTAAGCACATTTGCAAAAGGCACAGGTTTTGGTGCCCCTTTGATCAGTGCCTGCAGCCCCGATTGTTCTCTTACCATAGATTTCATACAATATAAACCCACTAACTTTAGCAGAGCTATTCTCAATCAAATCATATTTATTTGGTTTGATACTATATGTAAAACAAATAATATGTTATATAGCATATATATATATAATGTATTCTATATAGCATACATACACATATGGAACAGCATCAAGTTCAGCAAGAGTTGGATTATGGGATCTGCCACAGCTCCTTCAGTCCTGGCCCCCAACGTTACACATCAGGAAACAACATCACAGCCGTTCTGCAATTACCAGGGCAGACTCAGCTGCGAGGTTTCAGCTCCCAACTATTTGCAAGACAACGATTTCAAAAAGGTTGCAGGACCGCGTGGGAGGGAAGGTGCAGGGAAAATTGCACCCTGTAACATCTGCAGAGAAACATGACCACTTTGGATACGGCCAGGTAATTGCTAGGTGTCATGCAATGAGCCGGGGGACCGCCAAACACATCAACGTTAAGCTGAAAGGATAGCTATGCTGATCTGATTCACTGTCACCACGCCAGTTACACTCGTCAACCTCAGGAACAGCCTGAACTGGACGAACGACAGCAAGACACCGTTCAGAGCCGCAGGGCTCTGGCTGCACTCAGCCGTGCCGGAGGGGCTGCGCTCCCACAGAGCCCGCCAGCGACCGGCAGCGTGATGCCCAGCACTGCCGGCCAGACCTGCTGCAATTTAGCTGATCCGCTGCAATTTCCTCCTACACTCTGAGCTGATCTGCACGCTGACCTTAGACAATTTGTCTTTTCTGGCAGAAATGTCATCCAAAAGGAAGCTATTAAGTCAAGAAGGTAATTCTGCAAGAACAGTCCACCGTATAAACAGAACTTGACCTAGGGTAATTTATTTCTAGTCCTGCACAAAGGAACTTAAGAGATATGATCAGTACGTTGCAAGATCTAAATATGTCAGTGAAGGCGAGAACGTAAGAATATTAGGCAGTACTTGGGAGAAGTTGTCTTTAATACTAGAATTGAGAAACAAGTGTAAAGCACAGCCTTTAAAATCTGAAGAGATTTTGTGTCCGCATTTCAGAGGGTAAGCATCTGCAGAGAGTAGAGTTTGGTCTAAACTTTTGTTGACCGACTATCTGTTGTTTAATTCCTCCCACAAATACACTAAAATATGCTGATGCCCCCAACACTTAACACCATTACAAAGGTAGAGCATTTACTGCCTTAATTCTTTACCAGTTTTAGAGGCTGCTAAAAGTTGGAAATCTTTTTAAGGAGACAAAAGAGTAAAAAAAAAAAATTCCTGCTTTACAGTGTTGAAACAAATGAATTTGGAGTGCAGGAGGAGGCCTGTCTTCCTTATTAATCCTGTACTAATATTTTACTTGGCCCAAACCAGAGCAATTTCCCTATCCAAGACTGGCTCTCAACATATTCATGAACACAAACCATCAGCTTTTACTTACAGGGCACGTACCGGGTGCAACCCACCGAAACCTGACGGTGGACAGGAAGAAGGCAAGCCCCGCTGAAGGTGGGGAAGCCCCCCGCAGCAGTCGGTCCTGCCCAGGCACAGCGACAGGGTCCCTGCCAGGGCCACCTCTGAGGCACAGCGACAGGGTCCCTGCCAGGGCCACCTCTGCCCTCACGCTGGCCAGCCACCACCCCAGCAGCTCCGGCCCGCTCGACACCCGCCTGCCCACACACCACATGGATTCGACACCTTGCTAAACTGGCTTGGAGGCACGAGGGCAGGGAAATCACGAAGACAAGCTCTGCAGAGAAACCGCTGGGAGCAGTCTCAGAAGCAGGGCGTTTCTGTTCTGTAGGCAGCAGGCAGCTCGAGCGTGGTTTTTGGTAAAGCTATCGGCAGACAGTATTGTCACAGTTTCGTGTGTCAGCAGTGTATAGAGGGACAACGTCACAGGTTCGACATCATTAAAACCCTCTTCTTGTGTGCAAAGTGTATGAAATGGTTAATTGTATTTAACATTGAGAAAGCACATGACTTCCTAAGCTATAAAAAGCAGTTCCCTTTCTTGCCTGGTATTTACACTTACATGAACTAACACACTTTCTAGAAGTACCAGCATTTGAAGTTCAAGGAACTCAGAAATATCAAATGTTTCCTTAATGGCTGCACCTGGATCTACATGAGCTCATTGTATACACCTACACCCAAGTTCAAAAGAACTGTCCCTTCTGTTTGTTTTCACCAGTGAAACATGAATATATGCATCTGACAAACTTAGAGTCTGCTTTTTGTTCTTGCTCTTGTCACACAAAAGGGATTTCATAACACACTGTACGGTCCTTAAAATTTACTTGAAAATTACTCATACTAACCAGAATGAAAAGACAACACGGTTTACTAACTTTTGACCACTACATTGCTTTTGGGTCCCCCACCATCAGCTGGAAAGACTTCTTCATATTTTGTGCCAGAGAAGTGAGTTCGTTTTTTGGCATTGTTTGTACACTCTCCCCTCCTTCCACATTTTCCACTTGAAATTGCAAATTCTTTTCACAAGGGGTTCACTTTGTCTGCTGAAGCCAAAAAATCTCCATTTCCTGTCCAAACTTTATTCCTGACACAGTGCAACGAGCTTTTGGTCATTCAGGGTCTATTTCTGGTGGAATGACTCGCATCACACAGATATGTTTGCGGTCTGGCACAGAGCGCAAGCCTTCATTTAACAAATGACATCTTGCTGATACACTTTGCTGGACCCGGCCCCACGTAACAAGCAGCCAGGTACTGCAAACTCTGACTTCTGGGCACTTCCCCAGGAAAAAACCCTACAACTCTGCTCCATGGGTCTGGCTGCAAGACAACTTCTATATTCTGCATCAGGCAGCATCCTGGAGTAGCGTGGGATGTGGGGAACAGATCCCAGGGCTGCCAAACGCCCTTCTCGATGGCCTGAGAGCCGACCCCTGCCCCCCCTACTCCATGTTCCCGCTCCCCTGCAGTGGCTCTGGTGCCTCTGCGCGCGGAGGGCCGCTGCACCCAAGGGCTGACAGAGGGTGATGCCCTGACCATACCCGCTCACCGGCAAGGACGTGCTGACCCGGGAGATGTAGGCGGGTCTCCGCAGGTAGGAGAGCTCGGGACCCCTCACCCCCTCCCCAGCACCAGCACGTTGGCTGCCCAGTCTGCTCCCCACGCAAGTGCTGCCCTGCCCGCTGGGTACGACACAGCTCTGGTAAGTGTACTTCTGAAGTGCCAGTCAGCTCAGAGCCCCGAAAGCACATCTGCCCAGCCTGCCCCAGACCCCAGCTGGCCCTGGGGCCCACCACGCTGGTCACACAGGGCGGGCAGGCCGCGTTCACACACGCAGCAGAGCACAGTGCCGGGCAGCTCAGCAGGGATGCGGGGCTACATGCAGAACCGGAGCTCTGCAGCTCCGGGGCAGCTTCATGCTCCCAGAAGAGATGCTCAGCAAGGGGCCCATCAGAGGGGCTTCCATTTTCCAGCCCAGAGGAAATAAATCCTGTTACCCCAGAATCACTCTATTAAAGCTATTAATAATATATTACCTGATTTTTATCATAGTTTACATGGTTTAAACAAGTTAAGTGAACGTTCTGGTATTTAAAGACCTGCCTGGAACAAGAACCAGACCATCACCTCAAGCCTACTAGACAGTCAGGGCAGTAGTCCTTTGTCGATTTGTCCTTGTGCTTTTTCAGCCAGTTTCTGGTGTCTATTTTAAGACTTAAGGATTTTCTGTGATCCATAGAGTCATAGAATGATTTGGATTGGAAGGGACCTTATAGATCGTCTAGTTCCAAACGCCCTGCCATGGGCAGGGAGCTGCTCTTTGTTAAAGACATTTCTTCAAATGGTCAGACCTGCCAAATCGATTATTGACCTCTACTGTTTTCTCCGTTGACAGTGTTCTACCTATTAAGGAAGCCCAGTCCAGACATTTTTAGGCAACTTTCCATTACACAATTCATTTTTGTCATAACAAAAAAAATTCACTTGTGCCAGTGTCTAAACATTCACAGTTCAAAAGCACGAGAAGTGACACCAAAAAATTGCTAAGTAACAAATTTTCTGCCCCCCTTAGAATGAAAATCTGTTTTCCAAACAGCTCTTCCCATTAAGTGCTGCATTGTCAGGCCAGGGAGGTGAGCACAGGCCCCGATCCTGCCCTGCACAGAGGCAGAAATCCCAGGTCTGTGTAAGCACACACACAGCGGAGCACGCTGGGATGAAGTTACCCAGTCCTGCTGCGCATTGGGATGATCAGTGCTGTCTGTTGGTCCACAAAGCACAAGTCTCTCTTTCTGGGGTTCCACCTTTCTCCAGGACTACAGGATTTCAAGCAGCCACCCAAACTGCATCATAGAAGCCCAGCCATCCCCAGGGTGAGCTACACACAGCAAACACACACTGTGCCCGTGTTTTCTCCCTTACCCTCATTTATTTATTGCGTCATGTGCTAGTTTATTGCCCTCAACTGCAATAGCTTCCAGTGGGACTCTTCTGGTTGGCACGACTTAGGAAGGTCATTATTCTGTTTTATCAGTGAGGGCTAGCATTTGAAGAATTTTGCCCGTGATAAGTTATAACGATATAATTAACATTTCAGCAATGCAGAGTTCACACAGGAAGGGTATAACCATGTCCATGGTCGCTGAACACTTGTAACTTCTTGGACCAGGCAGGCTACCCATAGCCCAAGACTGGAAACCTCATGCAAAAACAAAATCCAAACCAGACAAATTCCCCTTGCTGAAAAAAGGTGCCGTAGAAAAGTGGGCAAAGCACCCCTGTGCAGACACGCGTTGCCAGAGACACTCGGGGCTGGGTGAGAAAGCCTGGCACCAGGACTGCTTGGCTCTTCTCAGAGGACAACTTACGCACGTGCAGCTGCCAGCACCATAGACATTACTTGCCATGAAACAAGGAAAACAGAGTCAGAAGTCCCAGTCTAATACACTTGTTCGCAAGCACCGGTGAGCAGCCCGGGGGAGATGGAGGAGACAGGCGCAGAGCAGCACAGCAGCACACCACACTCCCCTGTCGATGCCCAGCTCACTCGGGGGCCCTTTGCCCAGGGCTGCTCTGCTCCCCGGGTGTGGGTCTCTCCTCCCAGCCGCCGGCCCCTGCCTGAGCCCTGCCCCAAGGACAGGAGCCTGCTGTCACTGGCCAGCTTGCTTCCTCTCCTCAGCCCTGAGGATCTTGGCCTCCTGGGCTATCCCCAGCATCTGTTATCTCTGGCCCAAGGAGTTCAAGTGCTGGTGAACTCCTGGTGCGTTCACAAAATCCCCCATGACTCGGTACCAGCCGAGCCCCGCTGCTAGGCTGTCGTGCCAAAGCCAGTGTGGGGGCTTTTAGGCGCCCAGTCTAATGAGGGAAAGTGACAGTATTGAATCACACCTTGACAAGTTACATGCGAGAGTCTTTTTGGCAGTCACCACGCAAAAGGCAGGTTTTCCCCTTTGAATGGGGGCCTTGGCCAGCAGCACTCATTGGCATTAATGAGGGTTGTATTGAGTATTTGGTTCTTCCAGCACCTGGAGGCAGAGCTCAGACAACTGAAACCCGCACCACAGCAGAAAGTTTCCTTAGGAAGAAGGGCCACAAGGTGTTTTAAGAAGAAAACAAGAACAGGATGTAGTCCCATATTTTCTGCCATTGAATGTATTGGTCATTTCTAGCTTCTATAAATAACATGTGAAAAAAGTCTAGAGTGTATTTTCCTTTAATGTGATAGCTTTACTTTGGCACTACACATAGTTGGCAAAGCATGAGACTGTTGACTCTTGCCTTCAAATACCCTAAATCTTTTGGTAGCATCTACAATCTCTGTTGAAAAACAGGTCTCCAAATAGCTAGCAAAGTGTCAAGCTGGAGAATAGGTGAAAGCAATGAGCTCTTTGCGGATCAATCTGTCACCACGTATTTCTGTGTGGAGATAAAGAAACTTCTAACATAATATGTAGTGGCATGTAATGCCAACTGGAGTTAACTTGAGCTTAAAAAAAGAACTAGCAACTCTAAATCAGAGAGGAAAATTGATTCAGCAAGAAGGTTCAGGGTATCAGATGAACAGACATTACTGATCACAACAAACAAAACCAATCCACAGGGAGTTAAAACATAAGAAACATGATACTTTGAGAGATCCATTCTCTCACCTTTAGTTTCAGCTTTTCTGGTCAACATCAGACTCAAAAAGTAACTGTTGGCTAGCCTGCATCCTTCCAAAAGAACATGCAGCAAGTAAGAATGAAAATTCCTTGTCAGGGTTATAGGCTGAGTAAGTAGACCCTTATTACGCTAACTAAAGCAATCTAATAAACGCATTGCCTGAGTGCCTTCATAGTCGCTGCCTACACAGGTCTGAGAAAGTAATATAAGATAGGAACCCGTATGCCTTAGCCAACCATGTAACATCAATGATGTTGTTAATCGCAGGTCACTACAATTGCATGTCATATTCTGGTTCATCGAGCTTCCTACAGACACAAGGAATTACTGGTATCACTAAAAGCCAGTTGCTGAAATTCCATTACTGGTGGAACAGGAGGTATGGAGGCATGTTGCTAGAGAAACATGCTGATGTGCACAGGTCTCCTGAAAGATGTTTATTATCATCCAATTTAATGTAAAAACTTGCAAAAGTGCTGGACAGCTTGTTGCAACTTTGGAATCTTACAGAAAAGCACAGATATGACTGGAAACTAAGCTCCCAAAACTCTGTGATTGCCATGAATGTTGCACAGATGCTGCCAGTATTTGAAGAGCCATTCCGAATAACTCACTTCGGATGCTCGCTCTTCATCAGCAGCTAACGGACTGAGCCCCGTGATACTACCAGGCATAAGGGTCAGGGTCTGGAGCAGGGACCTGGTGCACGAGACTCATAACAGGATGGAGTACCCTGGGCAGCCACCCGTGCTGCTCCCCGACACCCCCATCCACAGAAGTTCTTCCTTGGAGTGACAAAGCAGTTTCAATTGCTGACTTCACCAGGAGCTTTGTGTCATTGGAAGCCACACAACTGGACTGTTTCCTTTGAGTTGCTAACACCTAATCATAAAGATTTCTAGGGTCACATTTCCCTTTGCACTATATTGACATAGCTGTGATAAAATCATTGTGATTATACTAGCATACAACATGAAATCTGGCCCGATTCTTTAATCACACAGCACTCACAGCACATAGTAATGAACCCTCATTCAATAATTTTGGATTTACTATTCTAGCTCATGCCCCTTCAATCTGTGATTTACTGTTGCATTACCTTTCTTTTTCCACTTTCACTAATTTTCAAGGGTACAGAACATATTGTGGAGATCTCCAGCTTCTTTGCAGAGTCGAATAAAAAACATTTTTCGTGCAGAGTTGTTTAAGAATAGGATGTAAAGCTACTCTTATCAAGAGCGTTCACAGAGATATATGAATGGCTTGCACTATTTTAGGGCTGGAACCAATAAAAAATTCACGGTAATCTTTCAGACAGTCTAAAGTGCCAGACACGTTCTTATATATCTTTATAAATCTCTCAGCTAAGGTTATCATTCACTGAAGTTAACCTAAACAGCACAGTTTCTTCAAGTAAGTATGTCGATAGCAGACTCATTTCAGCCTAGCTCCTCTAAACATCTTCCCTCAACCCTCACCCTGTTTTAATCTAACCAGGGTCTTATGCAGTACAGGCATTGAGAGATCCTGGGATTTCCATACCATCTAATTGTTCGTTGCCATTAAATTTAACTATTCTGGGAAAGAAGATGGAGTTTTTCAGCCCCCTGGACTCTGGAATTATCTTCTGTCATTGACTGATGGGGATCCAGGTCTGTTCATCTTCAGGGCACACAGTAAAACCTATTTCCTCAGCCATTTTCCAAGAAGAAATCTTTGTACTGAGTTTGAACTTTCTGTCATGGAAAATTTCTGGCACGTGTGTTTTTCATGGTCAGAAAGTAGTTAGTTGGAAACTTTAAAAAAAAAAAAAATCAAGAGGCAAACAATGAAGATAAATTATTCAGTGGCATATGGAGATATAAAACCTACCTCCAAGACTGTGCTAAAAAACGCAAACAACCTTGCTGTGCCCTAAACACGGCAGGTAGTTCTATCACTGCACAGCAAAGGTGTCTCAGCTCCAACCCCCAAATTCTTAATATTGACAGAAATAAATGATTGAAAAAGAAAGAAAAACAGCTTGAAGATTGTCATTATTTGTCTTCACTGTCTGCACCCTATGTCGTTTGATTTTAATCCATAAGCAAAGCAGTTGTGTGCGCACCCCCAGTTCACACAGTTATGTCCACAGTAGCTTCAGGAATGGGCTCTAAGGAAACAAGGAAAGGACTAGCAGATTAATTTTAAAGAAAAGCAACACAGGAGAGATCTGAGCAAAAGCAGAAGCATAGGGAGTAATTTGGGTTCTGGTAACTACAGCTCATTCCACAGAAGTAAAACAGCTGAGGCTGTTGACATTGTAATTTAGACATCTGAGTCCCAGTGCACACTGAGAATGCTGTTAGTAGTTTTAAACAAAGAAAGTGTGATATTATTAACCTTGGGTAGAAACGATGTCAAGGAAATCAGTGGTCTTGGCAGCAACGCAGTGCTGCGACTCTGGAAAGTGTAACTATTCCACATGAAAACCCGAGAACCGAGAGGCAGGGGCTGAGATCTCCCCTTCTCCCTGTGGCTCATGACTCTGCCTTGTGCTGGTTATCTTGGCTGTGTGCTACGAGAACCAGCCCAAAGCACAGCCTCAGCTCACATTTCACTTTGGCAGCAAAGGGCTTTAGTGATGATAATTAAAACACTTCGTAAAACTCTGACTTTCCTTTTTGTTTAAAGTGAATCAGACGGTCATTGGACCCTGAGGATCAATGTACTCCAGCAACTTGACGGGGAGGAAACTCCAGAACTACAGTCCAGGTCAGACTGGTAGAACTGTGTAGTGGATTCTAACCTTTCCAGTATTAGCGGTGAATGTGTTTCTCCCCCAGAATTTAGCTGCAATTTCTCCTTTTGAACAGTAAGCACTGTTGAGTAACATGCTGTAACATAACACACAGTCAAGTAACTTGATGGACAGCCAAGTTCCAAGGCGATTTTTTCTGGAGCGGCTAGCCCACCATTCCTTTCCCCTTACCCCTCCTCGGATGGTTGGTTCTGAACTCCAGCTCCCTCCCTGTCTTCAGCACCTTCACCACACTAAACCAGCATTTCATAGCTCACCTCTTTCTCTCAGCATAGCACCAGGTGAGTACAGCAGTCACCTTATGCTGGCCAGCCATCTCAGGCTCCTTTCCACCACATGGCCTCGGACCACAGACACCCCCCCGACCTGTCCAACAACATCTCCCCAGAGCCTTTGTGCTGAACTGCAGCTGGGATTTGCATGCCCAAATGCACGCCTGCTTACCCTGCCAACTCAGAAGACAACCTCAGTCAGTCCTCCTTATCTTGGGAAATGGCGGAGTGAGAGCTCATCTCCAAAATCCAGAAAAAGGATCAAGGACAAAATCCAGATACGGATATTTCACATAGATATTTTTTTTGATCTGCAAATCTTACTGATCTTTTGCCTGACATTAACAAGGATAGCTCTGAATTCTTGCACCATGTTAGTAGCTCAGACCTGTGTGCCGCACACAATCCATACCCAGCTGCAACAGAGCATGCCTGCCTGGGGTACCAGAACGCAGTGCAAAGTCCAACCCGGAGCGCTGGCGGAGTTGGAGCCAGGTACGCTTCCACGGAGACAGACCCTGGGGTCTGTACCAAGACACTCCTCCTGCCTACATCATTCTGATTAAATTGAGGATAGATGGTGGTTTCCAGTGGGATATCAAAGTTTAATTATTTTACTGAGAATGTACAACTGAAACAAGCAAAAGTAAACTGTAAGGAGAGTTTCCTAGGTATATAAATAAACGTAAATGCTAACACAAACTATTATATCAGATTATGGCAAATACAGAAGACAATAGTTTGTTGCATTGTCTGATTCTTACTATAGGGAGCACTGTGACCTTTAGAGATTTTAATAAATCAGCTCCTGATGACAATACAAGTAAATGAGAGTAAAACAGGTTTGTGATCATAACTGAGGCCCAGGACTTGAGAGATTCGATTTCTATCTTTCCCCTTCCTGTAGATCCTCTGTGTGACCTCAAATAATATTACCCAATTTTTGGTGCGGTGTTTTGCCCATCTTTCAAAACAGCAAACTACAGTTGCCCTTTTAACACAAGCTTTACTCTGAAAGGGTGACTGTGATACACCCAAAGCAGCAGGTAAAACACACGCTAACAGCAGTGGCAGTACCAGACACCTTAGCCTTACCCAGTTCTCTGGCAGGGTGCTCTGCGAAGATGTCTTCAGAGCAGAGCTTTGGGTGGCTGCTTTGCAAGCATCAAAACATCTCAGTGAGGTCTCTGAGGTAGGTAGAGCTCTTACAAAGCGTACCCAAATTACAGTCTTATCTGAGGACCCCCTGTGGGTCAGCTCAAGCCGTGGGTCACTGGGCTGCAATGGGGCACTGCAGGTGCCAGCTGGAAAACCCCTCAGCACCTTGCGGGCACCCCGCACGGGTACAAAGCACGGCACGGCCTCTGCACCGGACGCAAGTGTGGAGCACCTGCTGACACGCCAACAGGCGATGTGGAATGACCCTGGAGTTTCTGCTGTTCACCCAGGAAAGCACCAACTGGAGTTACAGACGTTTCTGAAAAGCTTACTGGGTACCAACCTGTGCATCCGTGGACAACAACTAACCCAGAAAAATCCGGCAGTGGGACATTTGCAGATGGTGGGGCTTGAGCTGCAAAAGGCAACAGAAGCTCAAAGGTAACAAACCTAACACTGGTTAAACAAACAAATTAACACTCCAGTCTTTATTATCAGCTATTCACTGTGGATGTAAATAGTGTGAGCTTACACTTTTCACACTATTTTTACTCAATACCTGCCAAAGACTGGAGCCAAAATGCTGTCAAGACTCTGTTCTTTTCAGTTTTGCTTCCTCGAGAAAGAACTGGAGGGAAAAACGTGACTAGGACTCCTTTAAACAAACAAAAAAAAATTATGCACTCCTACAAATGAGTTGAGGAGAAATAGACAGTGAAAGGAAACGTCATCAAAATCCTGGGATCCCAACAGTCACAAAGATGTGAACAACCCTCTGGTAACGCTATAGTTGCATGAAAAGCAAGCGAGCAAGCTGCGGACAGTATCACTGAAATGATTACTCAATTCCCCTTGGAGGTTTACATCCAGTTCATGTCTTACATGCCCTACACCCCATGTTCTGCAACAGGTAAAAGAAAACTCAGCCATGTGTTCCCATTTTAATTACAAACCCAGCCCTTTCAACCCGTTCCTGCATGACTTAATCATGCTGGGAGACTGAGCAAAGATGACAGATGAATGTGAGCGTAAGAAACACACAGTTGTTAATCTGAACCTTTCCTCTGTGCTGAGTGACTGTGAACTCCTGCTGCAATCAGAAGAATGCCCAGGGGACACACAGGAGGCCTGATCGCAGTTCCAGGACTTGGGTAGTACTTTGCACTGCCATGGAAGTTGCACAACTCACCATATTTGGTATATTTTCACTTATAAAACCCCTAAGAGGTAAGGTTGTGCACTATTTTGCAGAAAGTGAGTTGAGGCATAGCAAGTGACTGAATGATTTACCCAAGGGCATATGGAAAGCCATGCCACAGCAGGAGGCTGAATTTTGATGTCCAGAGTCTTTGGCTTGTTCACCAAACACAAGCCCATCCTCCACACTCAATCTGTTCCCAAAGGCATGTACAGGCCAGCAAGAAATAGCAGAAAAGCAGAGGCATAAAAATGTTTAAAGCTACCCTCTAGCTGTAACCTTCAGTGGTCCAGCTCAGATTACTGCAACACGCAGTGTGGTGGTATCCTTTAGAGGGATTTCTGTTTGCTAGCCCGAAGGACTACAGCAAGACAAGCAAAGGCCGATTTTGACCTTCTTCAGAATATTCCATCAGACATCCATTACCACCTACACCACAACACTCAGTGTGAAACAGAGATCTCCTAGCAGGTTGACAGTGGAGTGTCCCAGGCCCTTCTTGCGATGACAGAAGACTGCTCTCCATTTCATCACTCAGACTAAAGCCCACGGGTTCAGAGGTATTTAATCTCTCTGCAGTGTGTCTGAGCTTTTTCTTTACCTTCAATAAAACTTTGTAACTGCAACTTCATATCCACAAAATAAATCAATTCTAACTGCAGACTCTAAGTATGTGAGCATTCTGGCAACTAATTGAAAACAGATAGGTTCTTACCTATAGCTCCATGGCAGTGAAAACCATGTCAAACTGAGGAAGGTATGTTCAGAAAGTAAAAATCTCACACCAATACTTATATGGAAATGTTTTTTTCAAAACAATGTGGTATTGCAAACCCAGCTCAACAAACAGCAAGGTCACAATAGCATTGTTCATCGTGGCATCTCCTGTAAAATCCAATTTATTCAGCATTTTTGACTGCCAGGCCCCTATTTGCTTTTCAGTGTTAAAAGTTAACAGCTGAACAAAATAGTTATCCTTAACCACCACTAATTAGTTCTATTGGTTCTAAAACCAAGGAATTAGACTATATACTCCTGAGTGCTACAACCTTGCCTATAGAAAAATTGCCTAAATACCAGCATGAAACATTCTGTACTTGCTACTTACGATAACAAAAAATAACAATTTTATTAGTTACTGATGCTGTGAGAGTTTATCTGTTTGTCTGTTTCTCAGTGCAAACATAAAAGCTCATCTTTGCTACAGTACACTGCAAAGGAAAAAACGGAATCAACAGTGCGAAAGAAAATAACTTCAGGTTGTGTTATTATTCACAGTCATGCACACACAGCATTACAAAATCCGTGTTCAAAAGGCGCTGTTCACATCTGAACCCAGCAGAGATGAATTACACGACTTGGCACACCTTTTACACCTCCTCTGTTCGAGAGCAGAGGGATCCTGGAGAATTCGTAAGTGCTTCTCAGAAGATGAGTGTTCACTCTATCAGTCCGGACTATCTGGAGACTGCATCATATGACCAGGAGATGAACACAGAGGGTCAATAAAGCTACTCCCAGGGGCTCAGTCTTTAAAGCAAACTTGGCTCCTCATTCCCTCTCTTGAAAAGTTCTCTGCAAACGAAACTGATAAAAGATTCCTTTTGTTCATGTAAAGCATATTACAGAGGGACAAGAGTTAAATAAAGAAATCTAAGACTTATGTAAAACTTTGCTTAGATAATGCTTTTCTGAAGGGATTGGCTAGATTACAATTTTTCGTTAAAATCAACACCCTAAGTAACATGTTGTTACTGGAGCAAGGTCCCCAGGGCAGCAGTCACGGCCCCAAGCCTGTCAGTGTTTAAGAAGTCTTTGGACAACGCTCTTGCATATATGGTCTAACTTTTAGGCTGCCCTGTGTGGAGTCAGGAGTTGCACTTGATGGTCCTCACAAGTCCCCTCCAGGTCAAGATATTTTTTGATTCTTTACATGTTGTTCAGCAAAGATAAAAGTACTCATAACAACTCTGTTTAAAAAGCATGCAAACTTGTCGGTTTAGAATGACATATAATGGTCTTCTTGAGCACCTGTTGGACCTGCACTGGATATTTCTCCGGCTAGAGACAAAGTCACAATCAAATGTATACAATTGACTTAATAGACAGGAATCATTAGAAAAAAAATTACTGAGTGAAGGCCAAAATTCATCCACTTGGAGATTACATAAATATAATACAGTGATGAGCAAAAGTCACAAAAAAAAAAAAAAAAAGAGACACTGATGCCTATAAGCATTCAACGAGTGCTGAGCAAGGTGCAAAAGCTGATCGTGTTTAAGTGGTTAGGAGGATCTAGCAGCCGGCTGAGCATGGCAGCTGCTACCTAGATAAGCAAGGTGGGAAGAAGCATTCCTCTCCTCATTGTACTCTAGCTTTTTGCACTGGGGGAATTTTTAAGCTGTAGCCACGCTGATCATCTTTTTGGCTTGCTCACCCTTATACAAGTCATTTTATCTGTTTTCAGTGGTTCCTAATCCAGGAAAGGACTTCAGCATGTCCCTAACCTTAAACATGTACAGAAGTCCCATTGAAGCAAAGAGGGAAGTGTATGCCCTGGCTTAAGAATCAATGCCAAAGCAAGGAGAATGATTTGAGTAGTTTGGCAAATAACTTTGTGGTTTTGCTCTTCCTTGCATAGGGACATAAGAACCAGTTGACTCCCCACAAGGGAAAGGACCATGCTGCAAGCTCCCTGCTGTCACCCTAGGAGCTCCACCTTGCTATCCACAGGGCCAGCAAGGCTGTGCACCACTGCCAGCGCAGGCACGGGCTAAAGTCTGCCCTGCAGTCCTTTGTGAGCAGCTTTGTGGGCGTAACTTCAATGCCTTGCTACTTTTATCGTGCTTTTTTTATCACAGACAATGGCTCAGGAAGCTTTGGGTAGAGTTCAGAAATACGCGGGGACAAGGACTGCATGCTGTTTGAAGACAGGGTCATATTAATTCCAGTGAACCTAACCTGTGAGAATAATCAGAGTTCTTTCTCTGTTAATTGGGAAAACTATGCTTTTACTATATTTTTCACTCAGTAAGCTCGTTGCTGAGCAAGAGGCTGGTACTACACAGAGAGAGGCAAAGGGAAGTCCCAGGAGCAAGAGGAGCCAGCTGTGTCTGGTGGGCGGGAGACATCCGCTTTGCTTGTAGCAACAAGAGGTCAAGTATCACTGCTACCAAACCACTCGTATGCGTGACTAAGCAAAGGGCAGAGGATTTCTTGGATACCTGGGCAGCCTTCGAATCAGGCTACAGTGACAAGTAGGTCTCGCACTAGCCTTTCAGAGATGCTAGAGCATCATGGCCACAGCGAGCAGGATTCAGCTCATTACAGCCCTGGTATCAGTGGGGGTCCTGGTTATGTGTTTTTTCCTCAAAGGCACCTCTGCCATCTAATTAATTAGTAAATGATTAGCCTAAATTTTGGCAGGTCTTCAAGTAGTTGCAGGTTACTCTAGTGAGTCAGGTTTTCTAACAGCTCATCGCTGTCTGTGCTGTCACAGAAATGCACAGTAAAACATGGGCAAAGACAGGGATTAAATCAAGAACTTAGTAGCATCAGGGGTGGGCCAGGGCTGAGCACCCTCCAGAGACCCACCCAGATGCGGGCAGTCAGGGATCAATCTGTCCTTCCCCGTACATCATGGCAAACACTTACATGCCCCGCAAGGGGCCTTGTTCACTGATAAATACCAGATTGCCTCAACATGGCTGTTCTGGGGCTTGAATTTCCTGAAAAATGCAGCTTTTAGTAAAGATAATTAAGCATTGTTTTCTTTGGGGTGAGTCACTGAGCTGCATCATGTACTGCTTTCACATTTTGGAAGATTAGTATGATAATACCGGGGAAATAGAATCATTTTGATTACCACAGCAAGAGCAAGGGCAGCAAGTTCTGATCTTAAATTTCACAACGAACGTCTATTGTTACTCCCATATTAACAAAGCAGAGCCCTGAACATGTTCATTTGTTACTCAGGGCTCCTCGGGAATATTGGAATAACTATTGTTCCATCCCACTTGTTAGATACTACAGCAGCAGTTCACCAGTCCAAGACAAATTCATACTGACTTCAGGGCTGCTAGGATATTTTAGCCAATTGTCTTGTAGCAAGAAGTAATCACTTGCAAAAAGCAAGGATTAAACTCCATCCTCAGTGAGGTTTAAGCATCTTTTTAGGCACTTTTTCAGGAACACTACATTGGAGAAGCCAAGATTCATAAGCAGTCTTGTAAAAGAAGCTTTAGCATTGCCAGCAGAAGTCTGTTGAAGTTGAAGATTTTGCTGCCATTTATTCAATGGAGCCAAATCTTTGTCACCTTTACAGCAGCAAGGGCAGGATTCACCTCCAGCTGTTCAGAGGAAGGAGACGCTGCTAATTTAGGGCACATCCACCTCAAACACAAAGACACTTCTCCAGGGTTCTAGTTCATATCTGAAATGCTTGCGGAACAGTGATGTGGAGGTGTTATGACAAAGCAGATGCATAAATAATTTGGTTTTCATTTCAGTTAAGACCACTAGCTAATGCACTGGCAGAAGTAGGCACTCTGGGTTAAAGATATCCTAGAGTCCACCTCCCTCAGCTCAAAAGCTGCACAAAGTCCATGAAATAAGCTAATTAGTAGCATCTGAAGATTTAGCCCTCCATTTTCCATTCTGTCTTTAGTTTTATGTGGTTGAATTTCTATTAATTTCAACATCTTGTGCCTATTGCAAAGAAAAAACCTGCCTATTAGGGCGAAATAAAAGTCTTCAGCATCATAAATGATCAAGCAGCCTTCAGAGCCTTGCAGAGAAGAAAGTCTCTTTCTTTGGTGGCTAAATATAGCTCAGACCTATAAAACTTGTAGAAAATATGCTAAATCCAAAATAATAAAAAAGTAGATTGGATTCCACTTGCATTCCGATTTTCTGAAATTTCCATGGTCTGATCTCTGGCCTATAAAACAGGACTATGACCATCTGTTTGAGAAGGATCTCCTCCGTAACATGAAAAATTAGCTGTAGTTAGAAAAAGAATGAACCTCAAGACTACAGTTCTATTTTGCAACACGTGCAGCAGCTCACAGCTTGCAGCAGCACAAAACTTCTGAGCATGTCTTTTCCAGCCGAGGAAGCTGCAGTAGGATTGTTATGGAAAACTCAATTCTTGATTCCTTCTTCTTGCAAGTTTAGATTGCAGGGGACTTCAGGACTTTACAACTCTTTGAAACAATTGACTGATTACTTTTTTTTCTTTAAGGCAGCAAGAAAATGGAGACTGGAAGCATGAAGAATCTTCAAGAAAAATAATTACAGATATTCTTAATGATTATAAAAAGTATGAAGACATACAGAAGAGTTAGATTTCTTGTGGAAAATTATGAATTCTCTAAAACTTGATCTCCTACAAAATACATCTATGTTTGTGACAAAGCTTTTCAAATAAGTCCAATTAGTTTCCACGAGAAGTGGTGTGGTAGACACACCGGAAGGCTGTGCTGCCATTCAGCGTGACCTGGACAGGCTGGAAAGCTGGGCAGAGAGGAACCTGATGAGGTTCAACAAAGGCAAATGCAGGGTCCTGCACCTGGGGAGGAACA
>Ga0065711_1035204_pt1 | contig 22646 bp, 11 predicted proteins | sample Hoacrofraction12_FD_59098 | JGI IMG/M metagenome (GOLD analysis project Ga0065711, IMG submission 59098) | Hoatzin crop microbial communities from Cojedes, Venezuela - Epithelial fraction 12 v2 (version 2) | ecosystem: Host-associated > Birds > Digestive system > Esophagus > Crop | place... | reverse complement strand
CTTTCCTCACAGCAAGGGGTTCCAGCCCTCGGATCATTGCTGGGGCCTCCTCTGGCCCCGCTCCAACAGCTCCAGGTCTGTCCTGTGCTGAGGGCTCCAGAGCTGGACACAGGACTCCCGGGAGGGTCTCACCAGCGTGGAGCACAGGGACAGAATCCCCTCCCTCAATCTGCTCACCATGCTTCTTTTGATGCAGCCCAGGATGAGGTTGGCCTTCTGGGCTGTAAGCGTACTTTGCCGGGTTATGCCCAGCTTTTCAACCACCATTACCCCCAAGACCTCCTCATCAGGGCTGCTCTCAATCCCTTCATCCCCCAGACTATCCTGGTATTGGGGACTGCCCTGACCCAGGTGCAGGAACTTTCACCTGGCCTTGCTGAATCTCATGAGGCTTGCATAGGACCAACTCCTCAAGCCTGTCAAGGTTCCTCTGGATTGCACCCCGCCCCTCTAGCATATCAATTGCACCACTCATCTTGGTGTCATCTGCAAACTTGCTGAGGGTGCACTCAATCCCACTGTTTGTGTTACTGATGAAGATATTGGTACTGAATATTGAATGATGATATTAAATAGTATTGGTCCCAGTGTGGACCATTGAGGGATGCCACTTGCTACGGGTTTCCACTTGGACACTGAGCCATTGACTGTAACTCTTTGGACATGGCCATCCAGACAGTTCCTTATCCATCTAACAGTCCACCCATCAAACCTATTTCTCTCCTATTTAGAGGTAAGACTGTTGTGTGGGACTTCATCAAAGGCCTTACAGAAGTCCAGGTAGATATACCTAGGCAGTACCAAGAAATACTAGTCCTGTGCTTACTGTTAAGACCCACTTCAATAATAAATAACAGAGGAATACAGAAAACTGCCAGTGACTTTACTATTAATGTGAATCTTTTTACATATTAACCTTACAACTCCGAAAATAGTGTTTCATGTGTTTAGCTTCCCAACACTGCTGAAGGTATTACATATTTTTGAGGGTTTAGAGGCACAGGAAGATGAAGACCTGTTTTTTAATAGAGGGCCTGAGAGCAAACTCTTCCCCCACATCCTTTCCTGGGGTCTTCGCTGCCTGTGTTCAAACTGGCTTCAAAACAGCACAGCTGCATAACCTGGGATCAGGCTGCTATGAAAACAGCTGTGCTGCCATAAAGCCCTCTGGGACATCCCATGTGGGACCACCACCCTCAGCAGGAGCTGCATTTCAGCTCAGACCTCTGCATTTGGTCCTTGCTAGAACTGTGATGTAGGCGTGCCGGTCTGCCTCACGTCCTCACCTTGCTCATGGGACTTCTTAACTATGCCTCAGACTGACCGCATGGCCACAGATCATTCTGTATGGATATACTGGGTCCTTGGTAGTTAGCACACTACCTGGCTTTGCTGCCCCCTGCCTTGCTCACGATGCTGTCTGCTACTATCTTGAAGGGCAAAACTAAGGTATGTCTTGAGACATGGTTCAGTCCCTGCCCTACTGGTCACTTCACTGGAAACAATGGGCAGATCACAAAACTTTTCTCCTTAAAGAGCAGTTATGATTTTTGGGGCACTTGGACTCAGATACTCAGAGATAATGCAGAAGCTTAACTCCCAGTGTATTCAGTTGGATTCTGCCCTTAGAAAAGCCTGACCTATGTGAACTGCCCAAGCTAAGGTGTTCGGCCTATTTCAGAGTGAGAACTTGAAACTGAATCTCCCAAGTCCGAACTCCCTGACGTAGCCACCAGACTTCCCTGTATTTAAAATGAAAGATTATCTTGATGTATCTCAAAATGTTCAGCTTAGTTTGCTTGTTATACACTACAACTGTCGAATTAAACTTTTAAAAACAATGTTGTGAGATGAATCATAGCCTTCCAGCTACAGGCAACGACCCTTTGTGCTCTGATTAGCTAGATGCCTACTCACTTTTTGATAGGGTATCTGTTTTGGCAACCTGCCAACTCAAAAAAAACACACCAACAAAATCCTTATCTGTTATATAGTGCAGTCATTCACTATTTTACAGCTATAAAAAGTATGTTAAAATGTCCCAATGTGCTCCTAGCAGGGTCGTGATTTGTTGGTGCCTGAGAGGGTAGCACAATGCAGTTTGACAGGTGTTTAGGTCAGGATGAAATATGACATCTGTGCTCCCACTCAAGAGCTGGTACCAGTTCTGGATGATTTGCCAAACGAAGATCTATTAAGAAGGTTTCGGTTTGACAGATATATAGTCCATCCAAGATTTTTCAGTGCTAGGGCATCCAAGAGATTGCCCCATTTATGGCACTTTGTGCAACCTACAGGCATTTTAATCAGCTTTACTGGAATTTTAACAAACTGATTTTGCCTTTGGTATCTCAGAGATCTGTACACATCTTCAAAGTACAATCCAAGAAGGGGGAAGGAAAGAGAAAATGTAGAGTCCTGCAAATTTCCCACTGAGACGAAGTTGTGCACAATGAAACTAATCCAAAGTAAAAGGCAGAAAAAAGGTAATGAGATCCTGCAAAGACCAACAAATTAATTAAAATTTTGTATGTTCAGTACAGGTTAAGATTTAAATATTTTGTCTTGGTGCACCTACGTTCACGAAGTTTATTCCCATCAGACTGGCTGATCAGACTCCCAGTTGTGCCCCTGTCACCTGTCTCTTAAATCTGACACTCTGAATGAAGGGTGTAAAGCTTTAAAAAACATAAAGCATCATTCAGATTAGAAATTACACAATTCAACACTTAGCTGAAACCCACAACTAAGTAGCTGAAAGTGCATATAGAGTATCTGTTGCTATAGTACAGCATGCACATGAAACAAGGCCTTCTCTCTATTCTTACAGGAACCAGCCCGATAGTAAGAAAAAGGTGATACTTCTGATGACACAGGGTCATTTGCCATCATATTGGGGCATTGGTCTCTTACTGAAAGAATAATCAGTTACAAAAATAGCCTTGCTTTGGTTCTTTTTTTTTAATTAAGAATTTCAAAGTAGAGATGAGATTTAAGCTTACTTTCTAAGCTTTCTGCAAAGAACAACTCACAGAGAGCTTTTTTAATCTCTGCTTGCATTTGGAATTATTGGTAGAAGACCTGTAAATAAATTCAAATTTCTACTCCCAGGAAAAATCACATGAAGCCGTGTATTAAATACCTCAGTTACACTAGCAGAGTTAGAAAAAAGGGAGAAAAAACTCAGTGGTGATCTTTATTTTTATTTTAGGGACTCATGGATTCTGTATCACCTCATCCTGTTAAGTGCCATCTGAAAACTTCATGGGCGAGGACTCTGTGGTCTCCTCCAGGCTACTAATAAAGATTTGTACTGGTTTGGGCTGGGATACAGTTAATTTTCTTCATAGTACCTTCTATGGTTTAGTACTTTATGTATGTAGCTATGTTTTGGATTTGTGATGAAAACAGTGTTGATAACACAGGAATGTTTCAGATATTGATGAACATACTTACACAGTGTCAACGCCTTTTCTGTTTCTCACCCACCCCACCTGCCAGGAGGCTGTGGGTGCACAAGAAGTTGGGAGGGGACACAGCCAGGACAGCTGACTCCTTCTGACCAAAGGGATGTCCCATACCCTATGACATAATGGTCAGCAGTAAAAGCTGGAAGGAAGAATGAAGAAGGGGGGACATTCAGAGTGATGGTGTTTGTCTTCCCAAGTAACCGTTACACGTGATAGAGCCCTGCTTCCGTGGAGATGGCTGAACAGCTGCCTGCCGACGGGAAGCAGTGAATGAATTCATTGTTTGCCTTTGCTTGCACATGCAGCTTTTGCTTTACGTTATCAACTGTCTTTATTCCAGCTCACAAGTCTTGTCGCTTTTACCCTCCAAATCTCTCCCCCATCTCACTGAGGGGAGTGAGCAAGCAGCTGGGTTAGGCTGAGCTACAGGCCAGGGTTAAACCATGACATATGTTAAAGAGAGGTTCTAGACAGACCCCAGTGATGCCCCACTTGTTACCAGGGTTACAGCCCTCTGAGTCCCATCACCCAAGTAGTTTTTATCTGTCTTGCTGTCCATCCATCGAGATCATCATGGTCCAACCTGGATGTGAGAAAAGCGACAGAGTCAAGAGCTTTGGTACATCCTCCGCTCTCCTTCCATCCACACACCAGTCATTTCTTCTCCGAAGGCCATCAGGCGGGTCAGGTGTGATCTACCCGCAGTAAACCCATGGTGACAGGTCTCAATCACCTTCTTCTTCATATGCCCAGAAATGTGCTCCACAGTTTTCCCAAGAACTGAAGCAAGGCTGACCAGTGCAGCTTCCCAGATCATCCTTACTGCCTTTTTGGAAGACGGATGCAACATTTCCTTTTCTTTAGTCACTGGGGACCTCCCCAGATCTCCATGACCTCCCAGAGGCTGTAGACATCTTACCCTGCAAGGACACTGTCCAGCTCTCAGCACCCTCAGGTACAGCCTGTCTTGTCCCTTTGGCCCATGGGTGACATTGTCTCCAGCCACTTCAACTTCATGCTTACCCAGTGCTGGTTCTTTCTCTCCTCAACTCATCTCTCCAGGCAGAGGCCTGGCTGTGGAGAACTGAGGCAAAGGCAGCATTTAGCACCTCTGCTTTCTGTGCCCGCTGTCACACCAAATCAATTAACATCTTAATCACAGCATCAATAATTTAGCTACAGAACAAAAGGGACCACAGCATGTTTATTTCTCCCTCAGAAACAGAGACTAATAACAATTAAAATATTTCTTAATTAAGGAAACACTGATTTTGGAATGAAAGCATGTTAGTCTCTTTGTTAGAAGCAGACATACATTAACAGTACAAACCTGTCTACTAAAACCATTGAGTGGAAGATACAGATCTGAATAAATCCTGAACAATTTTTATCTTCAGTTTACTGCATTTCCAAACATCTAGGAAGATATTCCTTAACTATTGCCCTTTTGTATTTGTCATATGCTTGCTGAGCTGTGGTTGCTCCACTGTGGAACAAACCTGCCTGAGCCAGGCAGGCACCACTGAATCTGCGTGCACCAAAAGCACTGCTTCAGGTACCACTGACATCATTTTATTAACTTCTCACTTCAGAACACAGCTGATATCTAGTCTGGCTGAGTGAACTGAGGTTGTTTCTGAACTGGCTTCAGTGATCTTCCTGTATACTGACAGCCAGTTTGATGCACATGGAGATGAGCAATAAGTCAATTCTGACCGAAATTAAAGCCATACTTACGCAGCACATCTGGAGCACGCACCTCTGACATGCTGGAGTTGGAAGCTTCCACAGGTCTGGAGAATTTTGGCTTTTCTGTTCAGATCTTGACTAACAAGCAGGTAAAATCAGAGCGTCTTGAAGTGAACATATCAATTAGATACCTTTGCTAACACAAAAAATAGTATTCATCAATTGTTACTTCATTTTCCTGAAATTTTTTCTCCTGTAAAAGTTCAGACGCACTGCCTGCTTGTAATCTCTCACCTTTTTTGCTAATTCATGGGCCCAGAGTAAGCTTTACTTTCACCTCAAATGAGGCAACTTTAATATCATACCTTTTTAGTTAATGATAGTTTGGGACAGTTAATGTACTGCATATATGACTTTTTTCACTGATTCATTTCTAAAATACACTTCTTTGCCTTTGAAATGGTACTGAAGTAGTTTTTCCACTCTCATTTAGTTTCTTCCACTGTAACACTTCAACCCTCCCCATTTGCAATGTCCCTTTTATAAACTGAAAACAACACTTTTTAATGGAAAATCAACCTTCATGTACATAGGAGCTTAGTGACTTCATTCTACATCACTTGACTGACTTTTCTGAATATAATTTTTTGAATATTGTAAACATTTTCAGACTTACAGGCTAGCAGTACTTTTAATGTCATCATAGCATGACAAATTCAAAGTAATTGAATTCGTTGCAAATGACAGTTGGTATGATACCAGATTTGCCATGATGTGTCAACACTATCTTATCTGCCCAAGAGAGATTCTGGTCGTACAGTAATTGCTGCTAAATATCGATACGATTGCCTTCCATGCACAACCTACCATGTACAATCCAATAAACATTTATAGACACTAATTCCATCCATCCTTTCTTAAGGGCACAAAACTGCTTGTTTAAAATGCATACAGGTATAGCAAACTTGTCGTGATGTGATCACTGAACGTTCATTTCTTTTGTCATTTTGAAACATCAAAAGAACATTTTGCTCTGTAAAACCGGCATGCCCCTGCCCCTTCCTGACCTCCTTCCCATCTCCAGGTCTTTATCTGTTATCTTCATCAGGATCTCTTTGGTTTCTGGCAGCACTGGCAAGAACAGACACATTGCCACTACTCTCTGAGGTCTTCTAACAAATACCAAGCATATTGTGAAGACACCAAGCACAACTGGAAGGTCTTCAGTGAGCTCCTCATCTTTTTTCACTCAGGAAATCGAGACCATGGAAGAACTTCAGCTGCATGCTAGTCAGAATTCTTTCAGAAAAGAAGTATACTATCTTCCCAACAACAGGTCACTGAAAATCACCAGATTAGCAGAAACTGAAGAAAGTTATCTTCTCTCCCCCTCCACCTCACCAGGACAAGTGCAATGAAAGGAATTTGTATAATATGAAGTGCTGCAGAAATGTAAGCAACACTGGATATCTGGCTTTCTGTTCCTCCTGCATTGAAGATGGAGCAAGTCCAAAGCTACAACCAGCTGAGGTGGACTCAGTCCCCATGGGGTGTGCAGTTTTCAGCTCTCATCCTTGCACTCTCTCATCCTGTGCAGTTTCCACTCACCACCCATTGGGATGACAGAGATAGACAAATTTAAGGGGAAGAACAAAGCTTTCCCTGGCCAGATGAAAAACACTCATGATTACAGACAGTTATATCCACCATAAGGGGACGCTCCTGAATGATACAGAAGGGAACAGTTAACACTTTTCTTCTCTGTACTGAGAAAAAATTACTCACAAGTTTAGCTTTTAGCCTCAGTATATGAGTACATAATTCTGCCACACCTTTTCTCTGCAACATTATTCTTCCCTCCTCTGCTAGCACAGGCTCCAGCATGAAGTATTTAGCGCCTTTCAATACCCAACTCTTGATAACATGGGTGAATGTTTTCCAAAGAATTAACTGTGTGTAGAAATACACCTTCTAGTGTGATGCAGAAGGTTTGAGAAGCAGAATAGTCTTTGCTTAAATCACCCCCCTAAGTATCTTGCCAATATTCCAGGTAATAAGCTAACAACAAAATACGTATTAAGATATAGACTTAAACATATACTAAGAGAAGCCCCGAAACAAGCACTCAGTAATACGTACCATGGCAAATACCACACACCGTACACCTAAATAGGGTAACATTCAGCCTTCTTATGGCTGAGGATGGATAATCCCCACAAACGTTCTGAAAGGCAGTATAAATATTTCTCATTATCCCTGGGTTAGACATCACTTTTTATTAGCCATAAGAGCCTTATTAAGCTGAATCTCCTCTACTTTTTCTGAGACATTCACCACTGTAAAAACAGCAGGAGGGGAATGTATTCCCTGAAAGTCTAAACATTGTGTGTAGAGTTACAGGAAATGAGAGACAGCAGGGAGAGGTTTTAGCACGAAGGGAGGTGACTCTCTCCCTTTCATGTGGACAACAATGTCACCAGTCAAATGTCTGGTCATTCTGATTTCCCTGCTCCGAGGAAAGTAAGACATTTACCAAGAAAAAGATCTTCTTTCATTTTAGGCAAACACTGGCTGTTTCTGTTTTCATTAGCATATTTTTTCCATGTGCATTCTAAAAACTTTTTTTTTTCTTTAAAAAAAAAAAAAAAGAGAAGACTGACGCATGAGCAGATGCCATTTTGGAGTACCCCAGGCTGATGCACATGCCAGCAGCCCCATGCACTGAGATCTCCTGACAACACCAGAAATCCAGGGATTAATCACAGAGTCCTGCGCAGGCAGCAGTCTAGCAGCATTAACCTCTTTAGTCTTTCTGCAGGCTCTTTACAAAACCCTGGAGGACCACCTCGATTGCCACAAGTGGCACTTCATCACTGCCTGCCAGTGCTGTGGCAGGTGAGTTCCAAAGGTCAGAATGATGGGGAAGGGGTGTAAAAGGACTTCCTGTATCATTTTGGTGTTTGTTGTCATTTCATTTCACTGAGCATCCCTCAGTCCTCCTAAAAGAGTAAGAAAGAGCCTGAGACCTCTCCATTGCTTCATCTTCTGCTTTTTTATATTATGGCCACAACTCCTCCACACACTCAATAATGCAAACTTTTCCCATTGTTTCAAGCTTTCTTCATAAGAAAAATCCTCTTATGTCTCAAGTAATGTGCTTTGTACCTGAATCTATATTTAAAACAGGATTGCCTTAATATATAGATTTTCTTTCACTTTTATTTATGATAGTGCTATAGGAGTTACTATATGTTCAAGCTTTAAAGCACCTTTTTTATGTAATAAAAACAAGGGTATGAATAAAAACAAAAGTATGTCGTCTCTCACCTTAAAACCAAACAAAAGATAGTCAATACCAAGCTTGTGTATTTCCTGAAATACTGGAATTCCTGAAGCATTAAAATTCCTGAAGCATTAAGCACAGAAATAAAGATAATGCTTCTATACATGTAACAGTAATACTGCAATCTCAGTATCATTCTGTATATTTTCCCTAATGTAACCTGCTATCTTTGCTTCTTTGACCACCATGGCACAATGAGCAGATGTTCCTATTGAGCTTTCCCCTGTGAGGCATGGGTCCTTCTCTGGAGTGATTACAGATAATTTATAACCCATCAAGGTATAAGAAAAATTGAGATCGTTCCTCTGAGTGATAAGAGAGCTTCCAGAAGGAATGCCTCTGGAATTCATCTGAGATCAGAACTGGGATTATCTGATATTTCACTACCATGTTGCCAGCAGCTGTTTAGTATTTTCACACATGCCATTTGCCCTCACTAGAGAAGCAGAAGTACCCTTTGCTGGTCTAATTACAAAGACTTATATTTTGCTTTTATAGTTTCTCAAGGTCAGTCATTCTCCCACAATCTATTGCTAAACTGTCATCAGTTTAGTACCTATGTACAGAGAGAGACTAAAACTGAGGCAATTAAAGTGCTGACAGCCCTGTAACTGAATTTTAAGTAATTTTGAAGAAAGAAACCAAAATATTTAGTTTCTGGTAAACCACAGATACATTGAAGTCCAGCTATCAGAAAAATACTGGAAACTATAGCATAAACCATATGGTGCCACACAGGATTCTTCTAGATCCACAAAGGGAAAAGGATGTATTTCTTCTCCATGGAAGCAGACAGCAGTCCGGAAGTGTTTCATTTTCAAAAAAAGACATGATTACTCTTACTAGTTTTGTATTTAAAAATGACTGTGTGCCTTGAATCAGCATATGGCAGAAGGATGCCCAGAAACGGTTTCAGGAGAGCTGATGAGCATGTGCAACACCAAATCTAGAGTCTGGAAGATGAGATGACAGGTAGGCAGTGACGGGCACTCCCAGGAGAGCTCAGCAGACTGGGAAAGGATTTCTTGGCTGGATTTAGCACAGCTTGTGCAGTGAGGAAAAAGGTTAAGACCGGCGCTCAGTGAAAGATGAACTAGCACGTAGCATCCTGTTAGAAAATACGGCCTCATTTCACAGAGCTTTCACTCCCCACAACCACTCAACAGTTCAGTGGCTGGTGTTTTCATCTAAGCTGCAGGTTAAAACAACTGAGCTTCCTCCTACGCCTGTAAGGGATGAACCACTGTGCCGTAACTGGAGCTCTGCCCTTCTTGCCATTCCATGCTGCATAAATAAACAAATAATCCACCAGGACAAATACCAGCACTCAGATGTTTCACCCAAATACTAGGTGGAGTCAGGCAAGTTTTCTCTCTCAATAATAACCAATACAACCGGAAAACGGAGGTAGATTCAGGCTTGGCTGCATGCTGTTTGCATGGGTGCAACTGGTTTTATCAACGCACTGTGAATGTTCTGATGCTGTAATGTTTTTCTTTGCCATGAAATACTTAAAGGTAGTGAGAACAGACAAGTGACTGTGCCTGCGGTGGTGAGAACACTTGCCTGAGACCTGTGAAAGCCTAATTATTTATTCAAAGCAGTAGAGTTTCAACAGGAGACCTGAGAATAATCCTCTCCCACCTCCTCCCTCTCTCCACAAAGCACCCTGTAGACATTCATTAGAGAAATGCAGGTTCACATCTTTCAGGAAATAAGAGAACTCCATTCAAGCAGTTTTTCTAACCCATCACCATGTGGGTTACAAGTGACATCTCCGCTTGCTGACTTTAACTCACATTTCATTTTTTTTCTTCTTTTTTTAAGTAATGTTTGCACTGAATAAAATCATTTTGGGAGCATGGAATAATTTTCTTAAGTAAAAACGTGCCAAATTATGGTTTCATTCACCACTACTTATTTTTTCCTCAGATACCCATCTCAGAAGTCAAATCTAACCCTGCCACTGCTCATTCCTCTTCCATCCACCACCACTAAACTGGCAAAACTGGCTTCAGATTTGTTAGTCAAAATTAAAGTTTTCTAACTTATCTGCTATACAATTTACAATCAAACAAATAACGTTAACTAAAACAGGGTAGACAAATAAGAAACTTTTTCAACTTCATGTTATCTATGTGAAACATATAAACAACACAGGGCAACAGGTGAATGTTGTGAGTTCAGCTGACAAAGTAAGGAGAAAAAAGTAGATCCAGTGTGAAGACCATTCTGAGTAGCTGCAATGCAGAATTCCAGGAACTGCAGGAAAGGCCATGGATAATGCCTGTGAAAAGCCTCGATGTACGCAAACATTAAATACCGTTTTTTTAACTGCAAGACACAAGAAGTGCTCCTTCTGTTCAGTTTGGACGCAAATGTTAGTAAAGTGGCAGTGAATAGGTGTGTATTCAGTAATTCCAGTAACACTCAGTCTGAAAAAAACCTTCATCTATTTCTGGAAAACTTCAGCACTGTATGAAAACAGGACTTTATTACTTTGAAGGGAAATCAGCACAGAGAGAAATGACCCAAGAAAGTGACTAGGAAAGATTAAGACTGGTGATCCAGAAAGACCCACATATATTTGAAGTGAACATACTTCCTAGGAGGGAGTAACTACTTAAGGGAGCAAAACAGAGAAGAGGAAATGGTAAGAAAAGCATTCTGATTGATAGTGAAATGCATCCGGTTGCTCACTAGCATTTCTCAGCATGCCCTTCAGGCTGAACCTAAGTCAGCCACCAAACTTGGAAGAGCCTTAAACATCATTGTCTAAAGTTTGCTATTTAACACTAAGCAGGAGCTTAACTGCAGCTTGGAATTTCTCATAGGACACACGAGCATTTCAGGCACTGGTATTACACACTTGTTACACAGAAATTATGCACCTTGCTCAACCTTAATCCTCCCAAACATTGTCCATCCACAGTACGTACCCGTGCCACTGACAGATGTGCAACGCTGCACGATCTGCGCTGTCTCAGAACATACTTGTTCAGGGGCTGGCAGATGTCTAAACACAGAGTTCCCTCCAAAGTATAACTACCTCCACAACTTAGACATTGCTTAGACAGCTTTTTGCTAGTTAACAATGACTAGCTCAGCTAACGATAACTACTTAGAAGGACTAGCTCAATGAACTTCGCACCATACTGCAGTGTGGCTGCACCTTCATATCCACTGATGCTCATAAATTCAGAAAGCAGTACTTAATTTTACTCACTGCAAAAGCAGACCTTCAGCTTTCAGAGATATTAATTTCCTTCATGCTTCCTTCTGAATTTTTTGCAATGCATCATTTCATAAGAATTAACTCCACTGATGTCCACTCACTGAACTGAAATGCAACAGGCAATTCTGCTTAACAATAACTATACCTGACCATTCACTAGAAAAGACATCTTAAGGCAAAGTTTATCTGTTGATAAAATACCACTCCTTCTAGGAAGTCTGTATGGGCTTTCAGCTGTAGCATTGAGCTGTCTCTTCATCTCTCTTTTTTGTAATCAAGAAACTCTTTATTTCATACCTATAGTCAATAGTTTCTCATAGCACATGGTCAAGACAAGATAATTTCAGTAGGACAAATACCTTCCAACATGCAGAGACATTAGATATCACTTTTTTTTTAAACTAATCTGTGAATTTGGTAGGGTATTTTTTAAGGTGCATTTAAGGCCACACATTAGAAACTTTATTCAGACTGTCTTATTCTGTGAAAACACTAAGTTAATTTGCTTGTGAAACAAGGTCTTTTGAAATCAATACAATTTTCAGAATGTGAACCTATGTATCCAGCAAGAAAGGTAGATCCCACCAAGAAATATGAATACCAATCTAATCTTAGCCATCCTGTACCAATTGCTCTTTTTTTTTCTTGAAAGCCTGGCACCAAAATTGCAACATTTTTATAAACTTAAGTTGCATAATATTCACCACAAATTTTAAAATAATAACAGCAGTTTGCCCACCACCTTAAAAAAAAACCACCATATGAATAGAGGATATTTTATCCAGGAGTAGACGGTAAAGGCAAGATCCAAATCAATACTCTAGGTCCAAAAATAAAATACAGATTAAATGTAGGTAGCTAAAACTGAAACCAGATGACCTAGATGTCTAATTCTGCTTTCTTGTGCCACCATCCTCAAGCCAGTACCTTCATTCTGACTTTCTGCTGCATAATTCGAGCAGCCTGAAAGAACTCTCTCTGGATCGCAGCACAGAACATATCATTACATCTATTTAGGGTGCATTTCACTGGTTGTGTATTCTCAGGTTTTCACCTGGCTACAGAAATGTCTGCCTCTCACTTTATTATAAATCAGCATCAAACTATGAATAGACAGGTATACGTTCTGATATATTCTATATTATACCTTTCTAAGTATATTGTCAAAGAAGTTCAGTGGCTTCAGAAGTATAAATCTATTTTTAACGAAGAAACAATTACCTAAACCTGCAGAAAATACAGAAATTTTAGATCATGCGTGTAAAAATACCAAATTTTTTCACTGCTTGGGATCTGATCTGCCTATAAACTTCAATAACCCTGCTGCACTCAATACCTCATAAACATCTCTTTGTTAAACAATTTAATTTTATGGTTCTCTAAAATGGAAATTAATAAACAACTTTCCCGGTAACCTAGGACTTGTTTTCATTAAGGCTCTTTCCTTGTATTCCTTGTATTCTTAATATCTGAAAGCTGCCACCAAGATCAGTAGGTTCTGCCTAAGGAAGGCAAAAGAAATTGGTTTATTTTATTGTTATATTAAAGGAATGTGGAGAATCCGAAATTCAATATCCAGAAACCTACCTCTTTGAAACTGAGTTTCTGTCCAGTGAAACGCATGGGTGCCTTAATCTGCATGGTTCAGAAGTCTGCTGAAATGAAGAAAATAACATAATTCAAATGACATTCAGAAAACACTTAAAAATATGATAATGTTGCCCTCCTAGTTTATCCTTGTCCTAAGACTTTACGGTGACCATGAAATCTTTTCACTGCTGGAGCAAAGAATAATTCCTTTCACAAATTACTTCAGTAGAATAATAGAATAGAATCATAGAATGCTTTGAGTTGGAAGGGGCTTTTAAAGGTCATCTAGCCCAACCCCCCCCAGCAGTGAGCAGGGATATCTTCAACTAGACCAGGTTGCTCAGAGCCCTGTCCAACCTGGCCTTGAATGTTTCCAGGGATGGGGCCTCCACTACCTCTCTGGGCAATCTGTTCGTGTTTCACCACCTGAATCATAAAAATTTCTTCCTTAGATTCAGTCTCAACCTACCCTCCCTTAGTTTAAAACCATTACTCCTTGTTCTGTAACAACAGGTCCTGCTAAAAAGATTTTCCCCATCTTTCCTGTACGCCCCCTTTAAGTACTGAAAGACTGTTATAAGTTCTCCCTGCAGCTTTCTCTTCTGCAGGCTGAACAACCCCAGCTCTCCCAGCCCGTCCTCACAGCAGAGGGGTTCCAGCCCTTGGATCATTGCTGGGGCCTCCTCTGGCCCCGCTGCAACAGCTCCAGGTCTGTCCTGTGCTGAGGGCTCCAGAGCTGGACACAGGACTCCCAGGGGAGTCTCAGCAGAGCAGAGCAGAGGGGAAGAACCTCCTTCCTCACCCTGTGCCCACACTGCTGGGGATGCAGCCCAGGGAACGTTTGGCCTTCTGGGCTATGAGCGCACATTGGTGGCTCATGTCCAGCATTTTATCCACCAGTACCCCCAAATCCTGCTCATCAGGGCTGCTCCCAATCCCTTCATCCCCCAGGCTGTATTGATAGCAGGGGTTGCCCCGAACCGGATGCAGGACCTTGCACTTGGCCTTGTTGAACCTCATGATGTTCACACAGGCCCACTTCTCCAGCTTGTCCAGGTCCTTCTGGATGGTATCCCATCCTTCTGGTGTGTAAACTGCACCACTCAGCTTGGTGTCATCTGCAAACTTGCTGATGTGCACTTGATCCCGCTGTCTGTGTCATTGATGAAAATATTAAACAACACCAGCCCTAGTATGGACCCATGAGGAACACCACTTGTCACCGGCGTCCATTTGGACATCGAGCCATTGACCACTACCCTCTGGCTGTGACCTTCCACAATTCCTTAGCCACCGAACAGCCCACCCATCAAACCCATGTTTCTCCATTTTGGAGAGAAGGATGTTGTAGGGAACCTCGTCAAAGGCCTTACAGAATCCAGATAGATGACATCCATAGCTCTTCCGTTGTCCACTGATGTAGTCAGTCCATAATAGAAGGCCGCTAGGCTGGTCAGGCAGGACTTGCCCTTGGTGAAGCCATGATAGCTGTCTCCAATCACCTCCCTGTCCTCCATGTGCTCTAGCATAGCTTCTAGCAGGATCTGTACCATGATCTTCCCAAGCACGCAGGTGAGGCTGACAGGTCGGTAGCTCCCAGAGTCTTCCTTTTTACTCTTTTTAAAAATGGGTGCAATGTTTCCCTTTTTCCAGTCACCAGGGACTTCACCTGACTGCCATGACCTTTCAAATATCATGGAGAGTGGCTTGGCAACTATATCAGCCAGTTCCGTCAGGACTCTGGGATGGATCTCATCAGGTCCCATAGACTTATGTATATTCAGGTTCCTCAGGTGGTCACAAACCCGGTCTTCCCTTACAGTGGGAGGGGCTTTACCCCCTCATTCCCATCTTGCGGTCCATCGACTCGGAAGGGGCGAGGATAGAGGTTGCCAGTGAAGACTGAGACCAAAAAGTTGTTGAGCACCTCAGCCTTCTCCTCGTTTCTTGATACTAGTTCACCATTCTTGTTCATCATGGGGGGGTACTCTTTCTTTGACCTTCCTCTTCTGGGTGACATACGTGTAGAAGCCCTTCTTATTATCCTTAGCATCCCTTGCCAAGTTCAGCTCCAGCTGTGCCTTCGCCCTCCTTAACCAATCCCTACACAACTGGGCAATGTCCCTGTACTCAAGACACCTGTCCTTGCTTCCACTGCCTGTGCAGTTCCCTCTTGCCCTTTAGTTTGACCAGCAGGTCTCGACTCAGCCGTGCCAGTCTCTTCCCTTCCTTGCCTGGCTTCTTACACCTGGGGACTGAGAATTCCTGTCCTCTATGGAAAGTATCCTTAAAGCTCTTCCAGCTCTGCTCTGCTCCCTTGTCCCTGAGGGCAGTTTCCCAGGGGGTCCTACTGACTAACTCCTTGAAGAGCTAATGCCCTCTTGTTGCATAGTGCCACAGAAAATGTTCAGAGGACTGAAAACCACATTATTTCATCTCTGTTGGTATTATAGACTATGGCATGTTTGAAAGAATTCTTCATTGGTGAGGACAGAAATACTGTCAGATTTAAAAAAAGACATGCACACATGTATACATTATACATAGCAATTATTTTGAGAAGTATAAATGGAACAAAAAATTAAAATGCTTTTTTAGGTGTTTTAGGAGTGCAAAATATTTGTGAAGCTATGAAAACATCACTGTGATTATTCATTGCACTTTTTGACATAAAATAGTATGAGATTAACTTTTTTTTTTTTTTTAAATCTAAGCAGTTTTTATAGCTTATCCTAGCCAGTCAGTTACGCCAGTTATTTGCCTGCTGCTTGTGGTGAATGGTTAGTGGATAAGCTTGAAAAGAGCAAAGGCTCTGGAGATAGGAAACCCTTTTCAAATACCCTGATCCTCTTTATGGATCAGGGTAAGGGTCCCTATGACTGGAGTTCTGCAGGGTTATACTCTGAATTGCTATTTTAGTTTAAATACTCTGCAAATGATAGAAACCCTCTATTCATTCTGTCTTTTGGTGAGCAAGGCTTCATGAGATTTTTTTCTTTCACCATTTTTCATATCTTTACCTGTGCTTCCAGGAGTGGCTGGAAAGCTGCCCGGCAGGAAAGGACCTTGGGGTGTCGGTCGACAGCCGGCTGAACATAAGCCAGCAGTGTGCCCAGGGAGCCAAGAAGGCCAACAGCATCCTGGCTTGTATCAGGAATAGCGTGGCCAGCAGGAGGAGGGAGGTGATGGTGCCCCTGTACTCGGCACTGGTGAGGACACACCTGGAGTACTGTGTTCAGGTTTGGGCCCCTCACTACAAGAAGGACATTGAGGTGCTGGAGCGTGTCCAGAGAAGGGCAACAAGGCTGGTGAGGGGTCTAGAGAACAAGTCTTATAAGGAGTGACTGAGGGAGCTGGGGTTGTTTAGTCTGGAGAAGAGGAGGCTGAGGGGGGACCTTCTTGCTCTCTACAACTACCTGAAAATAGGTTGTAGTGAGGTGGGTGTTGGTCTCTTCTCCCAGGTGACTAGCGATAGGAAGAGAGGCAATGGCCTCAAGTTGTGTTAGGGGAGGTTTAGATGAGGTATTAGGAAAAATTTCTTTATGGAAAGAGTGGTCAGGCACTGGAATAGGCTGCCCAGGGAGGTGGCGGAGTCCCCATCCCTGGAGGTGTTTAAAAAACTTATGGATGTGGCACTTCAGGATATGGTTTAGTAGGAATGGTGGTGTTGGGTGGATGGTTGGACTCGATGATCTTTCAAGGCCAGGCTGGATGGAGCTCTGAGCAACCTGGTCTAGTGGAAGATGTCCCTGCTCATGGCACAGGGGTTAGAACCAGATGATCTTTAAGGTCCCTTCCAATCCCTACCATTCTATGCTTCTATGACTCTATCTTAGAGGTCTTTTCCAAACTATGATTCTATGATTCCCCTCTTCTAGCTCTTCTACCAAAACCAGTGATGTACCTTTTAAATCAGATATATTCTCATGTCGCTAAGGATATACTTGCATTTGCTGCAAAAGTATGGGAAAAGCTGGGCTAAACTGAAAGACTTATTATGTAAGGCTCGATTTTCAGTAATGTGGCATAGCTGACAACTATAAAACTTCAGCATTCCAAAAACATTTGGCTCTCCTTCTCATATGAATGGTTTCATAGATTATTACTCAGAATTTATGCAGGTGAAGTTAATTTCAACACTAGTGAATAAGATTTTTCTCCCATTTAAATTGTTTTTCTTAAATAACCATCCTCATTTAAAAAGGAAAAAATATTTGAATCTGGTCTCTTTAAGACTCTGTTACTAACTACGCTCAGAAGACATATTTCCATATGAAAAGCTAAATCAATGTTTTCTTATTATATTGATTTTCCACTTACAGTAACTGCAAAGATTTTCAGTCCTCCTAAAAAGAAAGAAGAAGGATCAAAGTCAACACATTTTTATAACCTGATGAATATTTTCCACACTGAATCACTCAACAAATGAAAAATAACAGTCCATAACATTTAAAATCTGGTTGAGAATATACTCCAATGTACAAAAGCTGAACTTCTAAATATTTAAAATTATTACATTCTTGGCAGCCGTATCTTATGTGCTTATATGTGTGATATATTTACACTGAGAGAGATTCCACTTCAAATGCTCCACCCAGACAGGAATCAAAAGACAGTATTGTAATGATTCACTGGATCTTGTCACAAGTTAGACGAAGCTTTTGTCCCTCGTGGCAATCTCTCCAAGGATAAGTAATCAGGAAATGAGAATAACTACATCCAGCTTTCCTTCTTGCGTTAGTAGGTACAGCTACACCGGCAAAACCCTGCACAGAAGATTAGTAATATTATCTGTGTGGGCATACACATATTGAAATTATGAGTATTAATTCTAGCACTTTCAAAAAATACTATGAACGCCATACATAGCAGTAAAAATACCGCTATCAGAAAGGAGTATTCTATTACAACAAAACAGCAGGACAGAAAACTTCCTACAGAAAATGATTTAATAGACTCAAAAGACAAAGTGAGTACTTTCTTTGCAGAGAAGCATGCAATCCATAACTTTCCAACAGCACCGCAAATAACTTCCACAGACCGCTGTGCACGACAGCTGATATTGAATTGCCTGAAAAGCTCAAGTCATTGTTACACTGATACCCCAGAACTGTTGCCTATACAAACTGCCCCAAGACAATTCTTTAAAAGAGAGAAGCAAATGGCTGTCACGTTCTTCTCTTTCACCAGCTCATGACTATCCATCAAACTGTTCAGAGAAAATATTCCTTGATAGCTAGGACAAAAAAAGCATTAGTAGACTTCAAGACAAGTAGAAGTAGAGCCTTTTACACTACGCAGCTGGTGAAACCTCTCAAATAGCTTTATCTCTCATGAAATATTTTTCAGCTATTAACATCTCTCATTTGAGACATGTCCCATAAGAAACCACAAAGCAGTACTTAAAGAAAGTGATATCAGAGTTTCGCATGGTTATTGAAAGATATCCTAGCTATTATTGAAGCCAGGGAGCTGCAATCAAGATGATCCTTATTAAAATACACTAAAAAGATTTGACAGAATATGAATTTAAGCCTAAATACCAACAATGTCATGCTGTCAGCAAATGAAATATATTAACTGAAAACTGTTGCATTTGATTTAAGGCCCTATCATGCAAAATGAGAAAAGAGGTCACCCTGGACCTTCAGGGAATCTGTTCCTACAGAAATTTTAATTTTGCTCACAACCCCAGGGAAGCAAAAATAATGAATTGCCTTGCTCAGAGATGTAAGAGGTGTACCAGTCACATGCTGACAGCATTACAGTTCATATTACCTACGTGAAATATTCAGCTAAAATAGCAATAATAAGTGGGACTAGATAGTGCGCTTCTTTACTCACCCTAGAAATTCCACTTCAGCGGAACTGCAGATCTGAGCAAGTGTTAATAATTTCCCAGAATCAGTGGTATAACACATCTGTCTCTTTTCAGTCACATGCAGAAGGAATGGCTTTTCCATGTTTTAAGTGTAACGCAATAGCTTTTTACATAGCATGAAAGCTGTAAAATAAGGTCCAGTAAGCCATGCATTCTTTAAAGAAGGACTCTTTGGGTCAGTTACTGACAGCAACTTGCAAATGCAGACGTCTGAGCCTGTCCAGTTTTGGATCACAAAAATATTTACCCGTCCAAGCCTCAGACTGCATCTGCAAATCCAGGCAACGATACGTGCAAATAAAAAGTGACCCAAAACTGTGCGACACAGTTTCAGCCATACATATTTCTAGGCCAGCTGGCCGCAGAGTGTAGGCAAGCCAGTCTGAAAGCTTAGCTCTCTACCTCTGGAGAGCAGCTGGTCTTCTGCCCTGGAGTCGGCAGGCAAACGCAATGTGCTGTATCTGCCGCCTCTCAGACAGCCAAGCGGCTATGGCTACTGGAACCTGCATGGATTTCAGGATCCAAACTCTTTAGAGGTGCTATTTTTTGAAGTTAACTACAATTTCCTATGTTTCCAAATGCCTCAGCAAACAACATTTAGCACAAGACAAATGCACTGAAAAGTTGCAACTCCTGCAGCGCAATCCCAGCCCGGAGGTACAGAGCAGGTTGCAACAAGAGTCAGGACTAGACACCAGTTATAGAAGCTCACTGGCATGGTCTCTACCTGCAAAACAGACACTTGAAAACATGCCATCGGAAAGCTAAGCTGTCCCTTTTTATATCAGTACAGCCGGCTGGTTAAAAGCTGTACTGAGATTGCCCAGTGGACATTTTGGAGACTGGCCAAAATCTTCTCTTCTGCACTTCAATTCTGATAATTTGGGAGGACATGCAACAGCAAGCAAAAAAAACCCTATTGCTAGTGGCTTGGACTGCCTAGCATTCAGTAATAAAAGTGTTTTTTCCCGTCTGAATGGCTGGAAAGGTGACAGCACAATCAGGAATGGTGCTTCAGTTTAGCAACATTTTGTTGATATTGGTCCAACACTGAGTGAAAACTGCCTTAGTTTTCCATGTGAGAAGGCTCGGACTCACTTCTCTTAGGTTTGAGAACACCACAGTTGCCTGAAATCATCTCTCTTGTAATATCAAATATCAGTCATATTCATACGCATTGAAAAAATGTTATCTAGCCTCTGAGGGGGGAGTATCTGTGACCTTTTCTGCCATGATACATTCATCACACACAGAGAAATCACTGACTTTCCAACAGTCACAGTGGATGTTCATCCACTATTTCTGAGAGTCAGATGACACTGCAGTCATATGGGCTACTTTTAACAAACGAGTGTGGTAAAAGCAAATCAAGCAATGTACAAGAACTGATGCATATTTTCATCCTCATGCCTATCAGAAAAACCAGCATTTAAGACAACTGAAGTTGGTAGCTTAAAAAGTATTGTATCCACTATCCACTACTGAACTTGTAGTTCAAAGACTACCTCCAATATTTTCCTTATCACTTCCTAAGACATATTTAAAGGCTCAGTTTTCTTCTATCTTATGGAATAAAACCTGCTTATTTCTGGGGTGTGCAGTGCATGAACACTTGTGAGAGCTCTGAGATCTGCAGGAGGTACAGCGTAAGTGTAAACTATTCTGCTAACTTGCGTGATGATAGGAGGAAGTTTCCTGCTTCTGCTTATACACGACATCCCAAAGTCTTTCTTCTTGTCTTCCTTCTTTCTTTTCTGCCTTCTTTGCTTCCTGATCACACTCTATTTCTATCTCACCAACTCATCTTCAGGGTTTCCCAGGAAAACAGAAACATAGTTAAGAACAAAATGTACAGAGCTTATAGTAGATGAGAAGAAAAAACATAACTGGTCTGGTGTGTTGAAGAGGTGCAACTACTTGCAAGATCCCGTATTAACATTAAAAGAGTTCTCAGAAAAGCCTGGAGCTGGCCCAAGTCTATACTAAGTCAAATCAAATTCCAAGGCAAAGATAACATAGATTAGAAGACAAAATCAATGAATATTCTGGAGGGAAATGTGTAAAGATTGTGTGATGAAGGGCTAAGTCAGAAGTGCATTTATATGAAAATGATTCTCTCGATATTATCAGGCAAAATGAAAACTATGCAAATTCTTTTTACAGAGCCCACACATCTTTCTCCAGAGAAACTGATGTTAAAAGTGATATAATTTCTATTTTTTTCACAAACTTTTTTGATCTGCCATTTCTTAAGCAGTAGAAATGAAAATATTGCAGAAAGGAAAAGATTATGCATCCACGAGCAGTAAACAGCCACGAATTTCCAAACCTCAGCCTCACTAAAACCTGACAATTAGTCTGAATGACCTCATACTGTAAAGAGTGTAACTTGTGAAAAGAAAGACAAAACACCACAGTCTGAGAAACTATAAATTATCTCAAATGGAAAGCTGGCTGTTCAGCTGCCATAAAATAATTTCAGCCAGTTCAGAAAACTGATGTTTTAATATAGTGTCTTTCGATTATAATTTTTTTTTTACAGCTGTTGTTTGATTTCTCCCCAAGTTTGTGTTTCTCTTCAGTGCTTTGCATTTTTTTCAGTAACAAATTTTCATGAATATGCAGGATTTATTTTCAAATGAGCATGTTCTGCTGCTTTTTCTCCTGTAGATTCCTGTGCTTCATACCGGTGAGTCATAGCGTTCAGTCTGCTGAATTTTCCAAACAGAGGAAGTGCATAACTCGCATTTTTCACCATATTATTAGCTTTTACCTTACATCTTCCTCAGCGGGATCAAATGTGCTTCATTTTTTCTGTCAGACTCCTTAGCAGCTTTCTCCTTTTCTGGCTTAAGACTAAACATCTCACTGTACTTTACTATATTATCAGAAGATAATCACTGTTAAGATAAAACTGCATAGTTACAACAGCTAGCTTTGAACTCAGTGAGAATTGAGGACAATAGCTAAGGTAAACAGAAAAATTTTTTAAGCACACAAAGATCATGGAAATCTTGTCAGGTTACTCCACTGAGTATTGCAGCATAGGATTAGTTGCCAGAGCCCTGGTGTTTCAGTCAGCTGTTTATTATTATTTAAAGAAAGTGATTCACATTTACTAAGACGGTCTGTCAAAAGAAGAACCCTGTCACATGAACTGGAAGGTGAGAGAACGACTGCAAATGGAAATCATGGTGAGTGGCAGTAAACAGAAGTGAGGGAGCATCTGGAGGTGGCAGTGTGTGTGGTGCCTTTGGGACCAGTGTCATCCTGCATAGAATCATAGAATCATAGAAAATTTTGGGTCAGAAGGGACCCCTAGAGGTCATCTAGTCCAACCCCCCGCAGCGAGCAGGGACACCGCTAACTAGATCAGGTTGCTCAGAGCCCTGTCCAACCTGGTCTTGAATGTTTCCAGGGATGGGGCCTCCACTACCT
>Ga0065711_1004706_pt1 | contig 22646 bp, 11 predicted proteins | sample Hoacrofraction12_FD_59098 | JGI IMG/M metagenome (GOLD analysis project Ga0065711, IMG submission 59098) | Hoatzin crop microbial communities from Cojedes, Venezuela - Epithelial fraction 12 v2 (version 2) | ecosystem: Host-associated > Birds > Digestive system > Esophagus > Crop | place... | reverse complement strand
AAAAAAAAAAAAAAAAAAAAAGAAAGAAGAAAGCTAAAGCATCAGGAAGAGATAAGTGATATCACAATGCCAAAGCTCTTTTCTTGCTGGATGCCAACACACGTTAGAAGTCACTGAAGAACATTTATCCTTACCTAAACAAAACAACCATCATCACAGAGGCAAGATGTATGTGCCACTATCACATGAAATAGTCAATTAAATGCATTGATAATCTTTGTTAGCCAAAAGAAATGAACAAAAACATTTTGGTCATGTGAATCTTATTTCCAGCAAGCGTCGCAGTTATGCTACAGTTTTGGTTAGAGGCTGAAGAACCTCCACTGTACAGATGCGTGAGGAGCACAACAGTCACTGCTTGGTTCTGTTAATAATTAATGACCAAATACCTGCAGTGCCACCCACAGGCACTTGCTATTTCTCCTAGCTACAAAACAGGTTCCCAACTTACATTTCTAATCCAAATGGAATCGATAAGCATCTCCTTTTTTCTTCCACTTAACTAAATCTTCTTATAACAAAATTGAAATCTTGGCTGATTATTAAATGATAAAACAAAAAGAGGAAAACAAAAAAAAAAGAAAAGAGAAGCAATATTTTCAAGTTCTATTACTGTTTTCAAGTTTAGTGCTGACATGTCTGCCTAAAGCTTTCTACTAAACTGAGTAGTCAACATCTGTTCTGAATAATTTCTTTATTTTCGATTGCAGAAAATTGGCAGCTCCAATGTCCCTAAGAGAATGATAATCGTAATTATCTATGATGTTGTGAAAACTGTCTCAATGGCTCAGCAGTTACTGAGGGCCAGGGGTTTTTTTCTCTCCTTCTAGCTTATATATTCCAGTGTGTGTATGGATGTGAAACAAATAAACTTTGGGATTCTTTTTGTAAGATTTGATGTCATTCTTTCCCCTCCATACCACTTTGAATAGGTTATGATATTTTACTAATTAGGGGTTCCAGAACATGTGTTTTAAATACTCCACTTACTGTTAAACCTGATGAAATGGTTACTGGTCCAAGAACTCCATCCTTCAATATGCTGTTCTTGAATGGGCTGTTGCACCTGTGTAGATTCCCATGGATAGTCAGGGGGGCCTTCAAGCCAGCAAAGCACTGGAATGCCTAATATAAAATATCAGGAAAAGCTGCAGAGCTAAACATTGTACTGAATTCCAATAATGAGTTTTATATGATCAACAAACAAGTAAAAAAGCTGAGCTATGATTTCTGTCATTTTGCAGGAAGATCAAATATCAAATCCAAGAATTGTGCAATGCTCTTAGAAACACATTTCTACTGCTATTTGAAATAAAAAAGTATTAATAGTGAATCTTTCATTGGAGCACGTGCCTCCAGCTCATCAAATCAGCAGGGAAGACTACTTGAATTCTTGTTGCCTGGTTTTAAGTAAAAGGTAGACAGATTGAGAAAAGAACTACTTGCTGCAGAACTAAAGGAAAGAAAAATGGGGAAGGTATTACCTTACATATCAATGAAAAAGTGCACCAAATCTGTACACAGAAGAAAGTGAGATATGGAACTGTCAAACATCCATGGATTAAAATAAAAGGCATGCATGACTCCTACAGAGCACCAAGTCCAGAGAATATGTTGATGGAGGTTTATTAACAATATAACAGTGACAGCTAAATGTAAAGTCTGATGGGACTGAGGGATTTGAACTAACTTAACATCTGATGGATAAGGAAAATATCAGGAGATAAAGGCTAGATCTGTGCTAATAAACTGCAGAGTGCCAGGGAGCATTCTCTGACATAGAAGCAGACTGGCACAGTCCAGTCACATCCATGCTATTAAACTCTCTTAGCCTCCAGCGCAACATTGTAAGATCTACACTGCCATTTGGGAACGGTCCCTGACCTGTACTAACGTCTGAACTAGACTTAGAAATTATCTGGCTAGTTGGCTCTGGCCAAAAGCATGGGTATTATAACAATTCAGCAGCAGAGACGACTGAATTCTTGTGCAGTTTCTAGCTCTAGTTCATTGACTTCTTACCTGTGCATAGCTATATTTTCCAAAAATCCTTAGACTGTATTAGGGAGAAAGTTTTATTTTAAATTGTGCAGAAAGTTGTAAGTGGTATATGATACTGAAAAGATCATATTCAAAAGACTTTTCTTTTAAATAAGTTTATTGTGAAAACAAACTCATCATGATTAAGTTAACAACAGAACAGGAAAGCAGGTCAAAACGGGGAAAGAAGAGGTCAGAGTTTCTTGGATAAGTCAGCTTTCCATAGCTGAAAGATACCCTCAAGTAGTTTAAAATACTAGCCAAAAGCACCAACACCTATTTCTACAAATGTACGAAGAAGAGATGACTTAAAGCACAGGAGAAAAGCAAACAATAACATATCAATATTTAGAACAGGAGAAAGGAGATCTCAGGGACTTAAAAAGCAATTGACCTCATTTTAATACCCCAAAAGATGTTGAAATGAAATTGTTAATCTGGTTTTGTGCAGCTGGTAGATACTAAGGTGCTAAGAAAATGGCAATGTGGATTTGACAGCATTTGACAAAACATGCCAAGCCATTCTAATTTCATGTTAACCAGCCAAGCGGATATGGAAGAAGTGCTAGATACATTTGGTAGTCTGACTTACCTAAGTAAGTCTTTTGATGTGGATTAATGGGGCATTCTTAGAAGTAAATTTGGGAAACACAGTCTTACTCAAAAACAGCTGATGGAGAACTGGTTGAGAAAAAAGTACTCAGAGCAGAGTTATTACTAGTTTTCTGCCTAAGTAGGAGGGTCTTTCAAATTGACCACACGTATGGCAGTTCTGAGACAGGTGTGATTTTATGTTTTCATTAAATGCATGGAGGACGGAATTACGAATATATTTATGAAAAGTTCGAGGATTTCAGTTTGGGAGTGATTATATCACTTTAGATGACAGAATAGCAATTGAGAGAGATTACGATATATGAGAGAAGTCGTCGGAAATCAATAAGAAACAGTTTGTGAAAGGCTACTACAAAGCAGTATACCGAGGAAGGAAAAATACAAAGATACCAAAAAAAAGGGAAAATAAAAGCAGATCAATATAGAAAAGGGGAGTTATAATTATCTACAAACTGTATAAGTGTTAAATATCTGTTGTTATAAGAAAATATCATTCTAATTTTTATTATTTTCAGAGTTGTATGCAGGAATTAAAAAGGCAATTATTTAACTCTACTTGAACTATTGAGGTCCTCGATCCAGTTTAAGATTCTAGCATTTGCACTACTCATTAACAAGCAGGTGGTAAACTCTGTAGAGTCTAAAAGAGATCAACAAAGATAATAAAAGATCACGAAAATATGAACTAACAGGAAAGGATGAAAAAACAAATGTTTAGTCCAGAAGACAGCAAATTAGGAGATATAAGCTATATCCAAATCCATTAAACAGATACAGGCTCATACAGGCATAAGAAGGGTTTCTGAGTCTCAAAAAAAATGTCATTTCGTCTATTTAATTTTTTTAATTTGTATGTAAATCCAAGGTTTTTTCAAGTTTGTGATGGATCAAAAGTTCTTCAGACTGTGCAGCTGCTAGTTGCATTTGATGTTACTTGTCAGCTTCACTGCCAGTATCAGCTTTCAGGGTCTTTGGCTTCAGGGCACCCTTGCCAAAATTATCTGCTCCAGGGCTAGGGATCCATGACTTTGAGCATTCCCAGGACAGACCCACTACTCATGTGCTCCCCAGTGCTGCAGCCTCCTTGGCTCACATCACCCCTGGCCCTAGAGTAGACTGTCTGTACTACCCCCCGCTGTATACACATCTCTAAATGCATCTCAGCAGTCTGAAGTCTTGATAATAGGGAAATGAATATAAAGATTGGTATTATGTTTTCCAATGCTGAAATTAGGTTTATATAACAGTTAATTAGTACTGCTTGTGTTCATTTAAAAATAACATTTCCCCCTCCTGCAGGAAGAACAGGAAAAAAAAATCCCAAATGTTATAATCAGCATCTCACAGTACCTGCTGGATAGGAAGCAACAATAGTGTTATGCTGCCAAAGAAAACCCAGGTGCAGATTTTATAAGTGGGAGGCTGGGAGGGGAAGGGGAGAAGCGGTAACCTCGTTTTCTCCATGAGTCCTTGAGTGCAGCACAAATGTGTGTGGTGAAGAACATAGTTACTGTTATGTAACTTCACTATCCATTGGGCACAGCCCCTCCGAAAGCACGGGTCAGGTTAATTCAGATGTGGAATAGGAATGGAAAGATAGGATATCCTATTGCTGTAGGCTGCAATATGCATGGTTTGCTAAACCAGATGGACAAAGGAAAGGAAATATATTCCTGAAGAACATGCTTCACTTGTTTTAAGGATTTAGGAGCAAGCACTGTGTATCAGCAATGTGTGATGTAGATGGAGACCTGCTCATTTAATAACATTTTTTCTTAGCCTTGAGGTAAAGGGTTTGGAAATCTTTGAGTATGTCAGCGTTCGCAAAGAGGCAACATCCATGCTGAAGGCATAGATTTAAATACATCTGTGGGCTATACTCCCTTGGTCTGCGACTTGTACTTCTGCAGCTGTGGTGCATCCCCTCCCTGCCAGACTAGTGAGGAGGGAGTGCAGGCAATGCTGGGTAAACTTTTTGTAGCTTCAGACCCTTCATCCTCTGTTACACTGGTGGAATTTATGGCTGAATCAAGGCTCTATAGTGTGAAATGCTAATGTAACCCAAATACATGAGCTATTATCCATAGCCTGGAGGAAGGTCTCTTATCCTTACGTCTGGGAGTGTGCTACTTTTGTGCTGCTGAGTTGATTTTGCTAGTAAAATAAGGCAGCTCTTGCCTCAAATCATAGGTATATATTGTATGCATACTACTCTGCTGAATTTCATATACCCTAGGGTTTCTCATGGTTTTAAAAAAATAAGGGGATAAGGACAATGCTACAAGGTGATACTTGATATAATGAAAATCTAGCAAACTTTGGTGAAGTTAAAAGCAACTAGAAGAGAAAATGTTTTGACTGAACCAGCCATGAAGAGTCTCATAGGTCTAAAAGATTAGAGGATTTATTATACTGTCAAGAAAAAGAAAGAAGTGGGTAGTGTTCTGGCCACCTGCTGTGTCCTTAGTGAAGTGAGATCCAGTGTAGTTTTATTTCAATTTCTTAATTATAGTAGAACTATTTTAGCTGTTCAAAGTCCAATCTTTGAGACTCATAAGGCTGAGATTCTTGTGCACATTTCTGCACAAAAGAGTAGACAAACAAATACATATAAGGCAACTGGCATGTTGCAAAGTAATTACTAAGTCAGTTTTCTCCCATAACTTTTATTTGTTGAGAGGCAGCGGTTAATCCTGGATAGCTTTTGCCCCCTTAATAAGGTCGAGGGGAAGGCGGAGGGGAGAGGAATAAAGAAATACGTCTATAGATAATTCCATGTCGAGCTGAGCTTGTTAAACCAGATACTCTGAAGCTAAAGAGTTTCACAGAAGAAAAGAGGAAAGAGCTTTTTCAACGTGCAGAGAGAAGGCAGCAATAAACTGGCTTGATGATCGCTGTTGTTAAATTGAGCCTCTTGGGATGCCAGGTAATTTGCTAGTAATGTGAAAGTCTTGGTCTTTAGCAAGCCTGTTTAAATGACTGTCTAGAGGTTCCATCTTTATAGTCCCAAATTCTCTAGCACCTTTCTTTGCAGGGGGACCTATTATGCTGCAACAGTCAGTTGATGAACTGCAGAAAGTTAGAGAAGGCAAAAGGCCATTTTCACTGCGTGGGCTAGATTCAAAAGCACTAAGAGTAGCGGGCTGAAGGGAGAAGAGATGCTTTGCTATTCACCCCTAGAGCAACAACGGAGTCACGAAAGAGATCTTCAGAGAAAGAACATGTGTTTAGAGTGTTGGGAAGTTTTTTGAGATATAATCTGTTTCTAATAAAGTTGCTAATCTGTGAAAACTACAGAAGTTTCTGAAATTTCTTCACATTCTGAGAAGAAGTAGCTCAACTAGTCTGTTCACTCTCCACCTATTGGTAAAAACTATTTTTCCCCTAATATCTCTGCAGAGTGACTTAGTTTCAGAGTTCCTTGGTTTAACAAGTTCATACAGAGATTTTTCTTTATACTTCACCACTTTGGCCTTAGAGATTGCAAATGCTGGAACAATCAAGGATCTCAGTGGATTATTGCTAGTTCCAGTTGTCACCTCTTTCCAGAAGAGACAATTAAGTTCTTCCAACAATATTAATTTCCTATTTTCAAGGTTGCTTTGTTTTCTTATCATTAACTTGGAAACCTCAAGACTTTCCATACCCAAAGCCTGTTTCTCAGAGAAGGGAAAGAAGGTATCTAGATTCCCACTTAACCATGACTAACATTTTCCATTACAGCTGTTAAGACAAGATCACAACAACTCTGTCTCACATGCCATTATTTCTGATCCCTATGTTGAGAACGTCTGTACAACAGTTTTATCTCTTCATTAAGAATGATGCATTAAAGGATCTCATTTGCTCTGGAGTGGCAATTGAGCACTGACCTGATCTAGCAAAGAGAACTACAATTATAAATTAGGAAAGAGAAAGTGATGATGTTTTAATGATGTTGCTTGAAGATGATTTGATTTACTGACATAGCAATGGGTGCCAATATTGAATGAATACTTACGAAATATTTCTGTGAGTATGCACTCAAGTAAAATAATTTAATTCTTCAGAGTATCTTTTTTACTTCCTTTTTGTTTGCCTTTTGTGAATATTCTATAAAGTGAATTTAATGGCAGAATGCATGTGATAATAGTCAGTTTTAAGCAAATATTGGAGAATATTCTGAGCCTATAAATACTGAACTTGGAGATGTAAATATTAGCATTGTAGTTCTGAATATTTTCAATGAACTTGGTGTTAGTACTCTTCTTTCACCAAAACCTCATAATTTCTATTGCACTCTGGATGAGTAAAGACTGTTTCCCTCTGTCTTTAATAAAGTGGGAGTAGTGTGGTTGTGGAAGATAAAAGACATAATTTTCAATAGAAACAGATGCTGTTGCATCAAAATAACATCTAAATTCATGTTTGCTGTACGTGGTCTAGGAATTGTGGCAGTTAAAACATTGCACCCCGCTGTCTGTGAGCATCCCGAGTAACCCTTTATGGAGCCACCCCCACCACCCGAAAAGCCACAAGAATCTACAGAGTGGTCAGAAACACTGTTGTTGCACCATTCAGGTCTACTATTAGAAAACAGTGCTATACATTTTTCAGTCTTTTTTTTATATTTTTACAAGAAATGCATGTGTACCTGGAATCTGTGAAATTTCAAGGATGATGCAGGACTGTGGGAATTAGTATACTACAGTAAATATTGTCCAGGTAGTCCAATATTATATTTCAGACAGAAAGTCAATAACAAATGCTTCAGATAAAGAGAATGAGAAATCCTCTTGTGGACAATTATGTTATAACCCGGCCAGTCTCAAAGACTTTCATTTAGTGGCTGTCTCATATTCTGAAATGCTTCCAGTAGTCTGAGGTGACCATTCCAAATGTCAGAGTTATAAAATCTTATTTTCTTTTCTGATAGTCAAGACTTTTACTAGTCTAAAGAAAGGTGTACAAATTGTACTGAAGAGAGATTAAAACAGGAAAATTTTATGTGGAAAGTGCAAATCCCCTCTTCGTTATTTTGTACTGGAGGGGATGGGGGTGGTGCAGGAAACAGAGGAGAATAAACCCTAGATTTTCAGACAAGTAAATTTCACAATGCAAATATATGAAAATTTTTATTTAAAGTAAAAATTTATGTTTTATTAAAAATTCTTTTAAAAATTTCTTTTTAAAATTCGTACTTCAAGCTATGAAAAACCCTAAAACAAGTACTATTTTCAGTTGATTTTTAATTAAATCCTCTTTTCAGAAGAATATTTTTCATATTTAGTTTAAAGAGTGATAGTTCCTTCAGTCTCTAAACAGAAATTTCCTGCTTTTTTCTCATCTAATCATTACCACCTCAGAATCGTCTCTGGAATTTTTCATATCATGAAGTGATCTAATGCATAGGTGAATCAAGGCTTTTTTTTTCACTTTTGCTGAGTTTAAGATAAATGTTTGCACAGGGTGGATAAGATACATTTACAGAGTACAGATTGTCCATGGATTCTCTAGAAATACTGGTCAGTTTTCAGTAATGGTCTAAAACATAGAATTAAAAGAGAATAATGTGAGGTGTGGTTTGCAAGGGAAAGCTAGAGTCAAGTTATCTTCAGCAATTTTCTGGTTTTTTGTTTATAAGTTTTGGGTTGGTGGTTTGTACTTTGAAGAATCTAATATTTGGTCTTTATTAATGTTTTTGTTTTTGAGGACCTGCTGCTCTATTATCCCTTTCTGGTATTTAAAGTATCCAATTACCAATACATGTCTTTCAAGGGTCCTTTATAATCTGTAACAGCAGCAAGTGTTAATTATGTCCCCAGCAGCCTCCTATAGACACAGTATATGGAGGAAAAAAGGGAGAACATAAATGTACTCACAGTACTATACTAATTACTAGGAGAGTAAGAAGCCCATATGCTTTAAAATTTGTACGTGTATTCCATGGCTATTTGCTCTCCCCTGTGCAAGTGTTTCTATTAAAGCTGAATTTGTCATTTTTTTAATTTGTTACTGACAGTTGGCAAGAGTGTTGTTCCTCCTGTCTGAAGACTGCCAGCCTAGCTACTCAGGGAGAAGTGAGAACCTCTCTCAGCGCTCTTGAAGGAATGGTGTTAAATTACCTTTGCCACATACTTAAGATATATATATAGGAATAAATTCTTTCATCCCCAAATCAATTAATTCCTTCCCTCTTTCTTCCTGGTGTATCATCTCTGTGCAGTAGGCAATTAATGACATTTACTGAATAGGATCAAATTTTAAAGCTATCTTTTTATTCTAGATGCATATACTCTTTACAAAAATCTTCCTCTCTCCACCACTTTCCCCTGTAAAGCCTGGTTACAGGGACAAGTATTACACAAAACCCTGAAGAATGCTCAGCAAACTCACTTCTGCATCTAATGATGATCCATCTAAACTTCTCTGCCCCCACTTTGAGTTGTTTCTTGGAAGTGTTATTTGAGCATCTTACAGTAATTCATCTGCCACAGGGACAAAACAGAGAATGGTGATCTGGCAGCCAGGATTTAAGGCAAACAGGGAATACTAGTTAAGACAGTCCTTTGCATGCACATGGACGAGAATAGGAGAACAATATAATTTTCACCAGTGCCTCATGTACCAAGAATCTCCTTGCTCAGTGATTGACACAGTGATCGCTCAGCATTTAGATGTGCTGGGATTAGTTATTTAGTCATTCTGGGGACCATGGCCATTCACTTGTTGTTGATTGCACCCATATCAATAAAACAGTGTTGGAGCTTGTTCTGCTACCCTTAGGCCAATTGCCGTATCTTAACTGTGTCCATACCTTGTTAGCCTCCAAAACCAGGGATATGGGGAAACAGATACACACAAACTGCCTATTAGCTGCAGTTCTTGAGCCACTTTAACTCCCGTACACAGCTAAGGAATTATGCTAGATCCTGGTACAATACTGCCAGGACCCGTTACAGTAATTTACCAGAATGGACAACTGAATGCATTGCCTATGCCTGGACCTGATTTAATTTGCTACTATTTATCTACTTTGTGTAAATACAGACAAATATATACCTTTACATCTATATATATCTATACTCACATATGCATATATGTGTATATGCACACATATGCACATACACTATAAGAACTGTGTAAGAATGGTCTCTAGCAGACTTATAAAACTCAGCCTTGATCTCCAAGTTGTGCTGTCTTCACTGGCTAAATTAAAGGCAGTGTGAATATGCTGATACATGCTGCAATCACACATCTTCTTACAGTGTAGACGTACCATATTAATGACTGTCAGTTAAGGTCTTGGTTCAGCTCTAATCATTTTGCTCTGCTCTGCAGTACAGTGAATGCATTTCATCTGCAAGAGAAGAGTGCTCCCAGCAGAGGGAAATTCTCTACTTGTATAAAGTCAGCACAGCTGATTCCCACAAATATCTTGTCAACCCTGTGGGATGGACATACACAGGATGAATAACAGAGCAAAAAGACAGTCTTTCACTGGTCTCATAAAAATGTTATAAGTTGGAAGAGCCCTCAAGCTATTTTAAATGAGGTCATACTACTATTGACCTTCCTATCTTCCTTTCTGACTACAGGAATACGACCATGTTAAATTGTACAATTTTTGAGAATGAAACAAAACAGAACAACTCAGGTGTATAAACTTTTTGTCTGTGGTATGTTAATCATAAATTAAAGGTGAATCCATGATGTATATCTTTCGTGGAGCGGAAAAAGGCGGGACAGAAAATTTGTTCATGTGTCAAAGTAGCAGAGTCATTATGGATCTCCCTTTTTTGATGCAGAAAAATAGGGAGTAAGGTAGGGGAGAAGATGCTGAGAAGGCTGAGTGTGTACTGACTCATTCAGAACAGTCCTATGTCACCTTCATGATTCAAGCATTTTTTTAATTGAACTTCAAAACAAGGTTTTCTATGAACAAAAAAAACTCCAAACTCAGGTCTTCTGTGCATTACTATCCTATATCCAGTCATCTGTTCACCACAGAGTTTTACTACGTGACCCTTATTGCCCAGATGTCCATTAGCGCTTCAGATGTTCCTTCAGCCTACATCTGTATCTTCAGTCTCCACCTCTTCCATCTGCACTCCCCTATTGCTCCTCTTACCTCTAAATCCTGGCAGTGAAGGAGATGGCATGAACAAGCTGCTTCTGAGTGGCCTGTGAGCTGGCCAGCCAGCCAGAATTCATGGGACGGTTGGCTAACAGCAGGCCAACCGACCAAATCGATGCTGAGCTCTTACTGAAGATGTCCTGGCAGTGTTACACTAATTTGAGCCTTTCTCCTTGGCCAAGCTTCTGATTTTGCTGAATGTGTAGGAATTTTATTATCCTCCAGGGCTCAGTGTCTGTGACAAATGTTGAAACTGGCTAATGGATTCAAAAGTTATTAGGTGGATGTAGTAGGTAGCAGCTAGTTTGGCCATGTAAGCTTCATTTCGTTAGGAAACCAGGCTAAACATAGATTTGCATTTTGTACATTACTGTCACAATACAGCAAAATAGACATTACAATATAACATCAGACTAATTGTCTGTTTTGTGAAGTATCCAGTGCCAGTGCTATTTGCTTCAGATGATGCTGCAAGAAAAACTGTAGTGAGCAATTAGGGATTAACCTCTCCATAACAGAAATTTCTTAATTCCCATCAGTTAGTGATTAGCTTATGCTCTGAAGCATGAAGGTTTATATCCCTTATGAATTTTTGTTTAATCTAATATAATTGCGGATGTTCTTGTTATCCATATAGCTGCTTATCCTGTTTTGTGTTTCTTTTTTCCTTTTGGTCCTGCTGTGTTCTTAGCCTCAGTGATATCCCGTAGTAATAAATTATTGTGGGAATAAAATCTCTATTCTCAGCATTGTTCCTACTTCTACAGTGTAATTACAGGGAAGTGTATAGAAAAATGGTAAGTTGTATAGATGGGAATATACACTTTGTATACAGGCATCATTTTCTACGAAGAGCAGTGTGAACTCGTTCAATATCCAAATATCAAAATATTACATTGTTCTGTTTACTACAGAGGGTAGGATTCATCCTGCCTAACATCAGTATCTGAGTTCATCCTCTCAGACTCTGTTTTACAGAGAAAAACATACTTTGGAGGGCAATTTATTAGACCTACTGTAGATGTCCATAGTAAGCAGAGATGAAACACACCTTGAAAGTACCATTTTCCTTCTATTCATTATCATACACTGTTTAACAACTGTCTCATGTATAGAAGTTTATAATACAGACACCTATTTTTAGTCAAATTAATACTTCTCCTCATGAGTGGTTAAATTTTCAAAATTCATTGTAAGGTCTTGGATACTTCCAGAGAGTCGTTTTGCCTAATAAAGTCTGGCTCTGTAGGAACCTGTCTCCACTGACTATGTTCAGAGTGTAACACAGATTGACTCCTAACTTCACGAAAGTCATTATAGAGGTTTTTCCCTTGTCCAGTCGTTCCAGCTTTCCCTATACTGTATTTCTCAGTTTGTATTTTATATATACATGTGTGCATTCTTTGTGGTAAAGGCAAGTGAGTATTTTCCTCAGGTATTCACTTAGGCACGACTGATCCTGGAGTCAAAGTCTGTTAGAGATGCTCTGTCTTCAATTCTGGGAATAGTAGCATACCCTCACTGTAAATTTAATCGCCTCTTTGTGTGAGGAACTGAAAAAGAAGTAAAGACAGAAAAGCAGATAAGTCAAGGTGAAGGACAGGACGCCCTTACTCCTAACATCAATAAGCAACATGGCGGAAAAATGGTATGACAGAGGACTGTTGACAGTATCAGTAACCAGCATCAACTTCCTGACCATTCTTTCTTCACCTGGAAAGAGTGAAATGAGAATGACAGTACAGCAGCATCTCTGGCTTAGAAATTATCGTAAAAAAGACATTGAGAGCCATGTGAACTCCCTGTCATCACAAGTGTCTCCTTTCCCTTTTACAGTCTCACCTTTTGCTTTTTTTGAGATCTGAGACACATACTCCACTTTTATTCCTTAATTAGAGAGTGTGAAGGTGTAACCTTATGCATATCTATGAGTCTGAGCAGCTTTCAAGTTCACAAGGAAAGGATACCAGAAAGAAAGCTTTCCCAGTCTGAACAACAGTAAAAGAAAGACCCCTAAATTCATACATTAAGGCTCGTTATTTGGTAACAGAAAAAGAAAAAAAAATGAACCCCAAAACAACAACCAATAGAACATCCACCCAAAAAAACCCAGAGGAAAAAAATGTTCATATCTTTCTACCTATTTAACGACCCACATCAGTTCACTAACGGGTCACACAGTGGCTAGGGACCAGGAAGGAAGCGGTGGGAGATAATCTTCCTGTGCTGGGGGCAGCTAGACCAACTCAGCTGCTCCGCCCGAGAGCTCCCAGGGAGCCACAGAGGCTCGGATTTGGGTCCTTAGCTACCCATGGATTTCAACAGCAAATTAGAGATCCAAATGGGGATTAGATGAATAAATACCTTCATGGATCTGGACCATACACGTTAACTTGACCTCTCTCCAGAGAAACCTTAGGTCATCACCTGTGACTTACTGTCAGAAGCTGTCAACCTGCCTTCTATCAGGATTTTCCGCTAACATGTGTCTTGAAGGATCTCAGAAGGTTAAGCTGGAGATGTGTTTGGTGGTATGTTCTACCAGAACTGAAATGTGAGGTGGAAATCTTGCAATCTATTTTTTTCTCATATTGTAGTTCAGAGAATAGAAAAATAATTTATCTCCAGTATCAAAATAGTGAAATAAATAACTTTCTCCAAAGCTTTATTTCATTTCCTGTCATAAAATTCTGTAGTTGAGGTTAATGATTTATGCAAGTTGTCTTTATTGTTCTATTGCTTTTAGTTACCAAAGGATCAGAGTGGTTTTGTTACAGACACTTAGATAGATTTGATATTGTTATAAGCCTTTCAGTTTACCTTTTTAGCTTTTAGCTACTTACTCATGTTTAGTTTTACAATTGCAGTCTCATCATCCTGATTTATTTTGCTGCCACTGAGCAAGAAGGAACCAGGATTACTGGAAAACTGCAAGGATGTTAACTGGTGAATCTGGGAGTCTGACTGGCTGTTCTTCATTAACGCTGGGTCTCTCAATGCATAGTTAAGATAGTTGAGGACTGTGACCACAGCTTTGTCCATTTTATTTGTGTCTCTCAAACTGAAAAGAGAGCTAAAATGGCTGATGACTGTTAACAAACAAGTTTCTCAAGGTGGTTTGTTTCTTTTTTCCCAGACAACAGCAAGTATGCTCCTGCGGATGGCTTCAGTAGGAGTGGCTCGATTATGGTAGATTTTTGTTTAAAAGGATTTGTTGAAAGATTGCTTGGATTAAGTATGATTTTTTCTATTTTCAGTCAAAGAAAATAGCTGTTATTTTGCAGTAACATTTAATAAAGGCTTTCTGCAAAATAGTCAATGGTGTTAGAATGTATCTCTGTTACAAGAGTAGTAATGGAAAATGACAACCCGAAAAATAAAGTGAATTTAAGATGTATTTATTTAGAGAAATAATTTTGATTTCCCAGAAAATAAGAAGTCCATCACTATATTTTACTTTGCATATATTTCTGAAAATGTTAAATAACAATATTTTCTGTGTCTGCTTAATTCTGTTTGACAATAACAAAATAAATTTGCTATTGTTTATTAGAGATTTTCAGAGCAGTCAGCTAACGTGTCTTTGATTTGAATTTCAAATACAACCTTTTTAAAAAATTTATGCAGAGATATTAATCTATAATATTGATAAGAAATTTACATTTTAGAATATCTAATTGTCGTCACTGCTATCACATTAACAGTCACTTGCTGTTTTCTTTTTGGAAATTACAGTTTTTATTAGAAATAAAATCACAGTGAGTTGACACTTTCAGGTGTATTTCATCATATGTCATTTTTGCATGTGAAAGAATAAATGCAGAGGTATTTAAAAAACAAAACATAGCAAATCAGTACATTTTAGAAATACCTTTCACTGTTCACAGAAGTAGCAGTTTCTTGACCATAGAGCCTTTAGGCACTTCAATTTGAGCAATTATAGATAACTTTTAAATTATACCTAATTCAAGCAATACATCACAGTTTCATATATCTGGAAGCTTTATTGTAAAAATATATAACAAAGTTCTTTTACAATCACACAATTAAATAAATTTTGGTGGTGGAAGAAGACGTGGAGGAAGAATGGGAAATACAGACTATTATATTACTATACAAGGAAGATCATATTTTTGTCTTAAATATATGGTGGGAAGTTGCAGAGAAAACAGAGCCAGACTTTTTTAGGAAGTGCATTGTGGTAGGACGAAAAGATACAGACACAATTTTCTGCAAGGAAAATTCTGCTCAGATATCAGGAAAATGTTTTTTCCTTTAATTTTTTTTTTTTGCAATGAAGGGCATCAAAAGAGCGAAAGATCGCCTAGAGAGGTTATGGAATATCTATTCATGACTAAGCAAGGGTGAAAGGGACATGTTTTAAGTTTGAATTTGGATCCAGCTTTGAAGTTGGCCCTACTTTGAGCAGGAAGTTGAATCACATGACCCCTGACATCCCTTCTCATCCGAATTATTCCGGGTTTGTGATTTCAAATAAATGTAGCCTGAAAACCAAAATAACAAATTGGAAGAGAACTAAATATTAATTGGAGTTCAAATAAGTCATAGGACTGAACTTAATTGATTAGAAGTAACTTCATGATGGCTGAACCATAAATTTAACATGAGTGGACGAAGCAAACCAAGCCAATGGAAGAATCGGATCTATTACTTTCATTTCAGTGTACATCAGAAATGCCAGTATATTTTATTCAACATTTCAGATGTTATGATGCATCTCTTCAGAGCCACGACTTGAATTTATTTTATCATGCAAGGTAATGATAATTTTGACAAATGTCTTTACATAATTTCCTTCTTTCTTTGAAGTATTGTGTTCTGGGATTTCTTAGGAGGAAACAGTGTGACATACTGTTCTCATTGAAAGATAATGGGAGACGGATGACTAAATATTTATTGAATATACATTGTTGTGTATATATATCGGGGATTGTGTTGAGAAGCCCATTTAATGAACTGTATATCCCGGATAACTTTTGAAGCATTTTAAGAAATATGATTGCTTCTATTGATTTTGGGATACTAATAAATCATGGTTTCGTCATATATTTTGTAGAATAGTATTCTAACTACAGTTGCTGAAATTTATTTAGTGAATCATCAACTATTTCCTTCGACTTCTGAGGTGATAAAATTCCAGTGTTTTACTGAATGGCTGTGAGATTATCAGGTTGTCATCTTCCCAGATTTTCCTAAGTGCAAGGCAATGGTCAAAAGACACATGCAGCTGTTTACAGAGGTAAGGCAGGAAAACTCTTTAACAGTTCTGATGCCTCAACAAAAAGGTGGTTGTATATTGTTAGCTTTCCAGATCTTTGTTAACTTCACATTTGGCATCTGCTTAATTTCCACAAAGCCTCCCAGACTCTGCATCAAGTCTGGTTCTTCTCATAACACAAAATGCACAATGTGTGTAGGAAGTGTTTCTCAGAGCAATTTGGTAATGAAGTAATCCCTGGTAGCAAAAAAGATTTTGGCAATATGAGTTAACAGGAATACTATATGAAAAAATTTATTTTGCCCATTCAACTGATAAGAAGATTGCTGGATGAAGCCGTCATCAGCATTGCCACTCTTAAGTGCTCTTTTCCGGGAGGGGAATTCAGGAGGCTGATGAACATTCCTTAAGGTATCTAGACATAGACAGGGGGTTGTTTGGTGTCTGCTCCAAGATTAGCAACACCCTCCATGCTGAACAGTAGGAAAGGCATGGCATTTAGAAATGCAAAGGATAGAGGATCAAAGGATACCAGAAACCCTGCGTCTTGCCTTTGGGAGGTCTGAGTTGGGTGCCCTTACTAAACTGGAAAATGAAAGTGATGTGGACAGCAGGTCAGAGATTCCTTGTAAGGAGGGTGTGGTAGCAGTGGCTTTTTCCTTTTGAAGAGCAGTTTAGATTAGGTTCTCACCCTGGAAAGTTTTGAATCTGCATGATGAATAAACATGTTAGTCACCTGGCTGTGGTGAGAAGAATATATTCCATTCCTCCCATTAACTGGCTCCATTGTGCAGACAGGAATGCAAATTGTGAGGTCACAGAGTGAGCAAGAAGAGCTGTATCTCCAACCTGTTGATAATTCATTCAGCCGAGGATGAAGAGTCCTAGGCTGTTTATACATTCAGTACCAGCAAAACACCTGCAAAAACTAGGACACCTACCTCACTCCTGTCAAATGCTTTTTCAGAGATGGCTGAAAAACAGATAAAAGCCGTATTAGAGACCATGCCTAGTGGATCAGAATAAGCAAATCTGCTTCTTTTTAGCTATCAAACTACAAGCAGATCAATGAAGGACTATAGTTCAGTAATTATTTCTTCTTTTTGAATCCGCTTTCTGTTGGCTGATCAATACACTAAGCTAAAGTAACAGATCTGCAAAGAACGACAGATGTGTATCAAAACTTTGTAATGTAATCTAAGAAATTCATTCTTACCAGTGTTTTAAGAGGAGTCTATTGATTCAGGAATAAATGTTATTTTACATTTAATAGAATATATTTCAGTAGTGCTGGAGCTCCAACTCCTGGGTTTTTAAGGATCCATTTTTATTCAATACAAAATCTGCATCCTTCCCAGCTCCTGTGATTTTATTGTATCGTACATACTACCCAATAAACACTTCAAACTTTCATCAGAGCTATGACACTGTCCATTTTATTTTGCAGTCTGAGGCAAATATGGTTACTGATGGGAACGTCTTAATTCTTTGAAAACTGCTGTTTGGGGACCAAAACCTTCACTGCTTTTAACCACTGTAGGTCTACAGATGAAAGGTAAAGAAGCCAAGTTACCAATTAACACTATGTAACGACTTGGACAAAAGCACTGTCCTTTTCACATAGCTCATCTCACAGGAGCACAGAACACATCATGACTTGATGAAAGGAGAAACCATCTCAGAAAGATGCTGTGTTAAAAGGCATCGAGAATTTGTCTTGGAGCTCGCTATGAAGTCTTCCTTCAGTCTGCTGACCCATTTAATATGTTTCTTGTGATTCTTTTTTTTTCTCTTTTAAATAAGGCAATATTCTTCTCCTCAAATAGTCCAAGGTTAACAGTATTCCTTATAGTCTCATAATATTTTACTGATTGGTTATACACCAATCAATTTTTTCCACAGAAAAGTGTTCAATTAACCCCCCAGTGATTGGGAGGTGGAATATCCAGATTAGTGTTGGAGAATTCCACCTCCTATCACCAGGGGTTTAATTGAAAACTTTTCTGAGAAAAATTAATTGGTGCAAAAACATCAGTAAAATAACCTAAAATGCCGAGGACACTGTTAATTTCAGTCTATTTAAAGGAAAGAAAAAGAAGAAAAGATGAAATAGGAACATTGAATAAGAAATAAACAAAATTATTACAGCAATACCAAGATTAAAAGGAAAATTATGAAACGGCCCTGCAAAGTCAAAAAATGCAGGAAAATTACCTTTAAATTACAATATGCTAAAAACAAGCAAGAAAAATTAGCTTCTTTTAGAAACTATTTTGCAATCAGATGATTTACTTCAGATGCAGAAACATAAATCACATTTTAATAATCTCTCTCCCAGTGTGAAGCCTCTATACAATCTGATATGTAGATATTTTTTAAAGTAGATGCTTTCTTTGCATAACAAGAAGCTGCAATAAATTAAATGGAGCCCAGGAAATCTTATAATGCCACTGGGTAATGAAAGAAAAGGTGCAATTTGAATCTACTATTGCAAATACATATATCTTTGCTAATAATGAGAAACATCCAGTGTGAAAGGATGTATCTGTGTGCAATAAACCTGTCTGAATATGGTACCTTAATATTGCTCAGATACTTTTTTTTTGCGTTAAGCATAATAGACTTTGACCTGCAAATTATGAAAAAGATTAAGATAAGCATCAGCAGAGAGATTTATGTCTAGTGTTGACAAATTATTCATTAAAGTTTTGTGTAACAGGCCCAGAGAGAGTATTAAATAGGATTATTATGGCAGTTCTTATAAGTGTATTCATCTTGACTAAGAAGGGGTCGCGATAATGTTTAGGACTGTTTACTTACAAAGCTTGTTTAATTAGGAAAAATACAAATAAATGTTATCCGTTTGACATCTTTCACAGATTTTATCTTTATTACTTCTCTCTCCCAATATTGTGAAAGATCAACATCAATATAAATAAATTCATTATACGCAATTTTACAAATCTTTTCCTGAGTGATTTCTAAATATAAAGATATAAAATTTCCTTCTGAAATTAACAGTACTTTTTTGCTTTTAAGAATCTATGTTATGAGCAGACATAGCTTTGTATCTGCAGTGATCATTAGTAAATAAACAAGGTAATTATCTCTGAAACGAGTTAGTTCCAGTGAAAAACAACTGTGTATTCCTGCTATAAAACACACACTTTGTGTTGTACTCTGCTATGCATTATACTTTCCTTCTGTCAGGTGAAAATTCAACCAATGGCTATTTTATTACTTCGGAAACATCTGAATTGATTTTTATTATCTAATCGTGTACATCTGTAAGGAAGATATATGACCACTCTTCTTGGAAGAACTGAACAACTCCTCTCTTGCTTTTGATGTAACATGTAACACAGGCAGATAGAAGAAAATGAGTAACATTCCCAAAGGAAAAAATGCTATAGAGTTTGGGGGAAAGAAGAACCTTTTTTATTTTTTATTTTTTTATTTTTAAAAAGGTTTCTTCTCGACTGATGTGGCACCTTGCAAGTGTTCAGAGGAACAGGAGCTTCTTTAATAATCACTGAATACCTCAAAACTCTCTGCTAATAGTAATATTTGCAGTAATTTAATAATTTATAGCAACTTATTTCTTTAAAATACTTAGTGTGCATATGAACTGTATAAGATGAAGATTTGATTTTCTTCCTCTGAACACTGGTTGAACATCCTAGCTGAGATCTCCATCCAGTAGCAGTCCATGGGAGTCTTCCTGTTGATTAAAGCTTGCAACTAACCTGTTTGTATTCAAAGTACTGCAGGCAAGACCTTGTAAGCATACCCAAAGAATACACACTACAGAGTTATACTCTCTGCTTCCTGCTTTGGCTTTAGCCTAGCAAGAGCAGCTTTTCTTTTTAAAAAAAATGAGGGGAATGTTTCTCTGACATATATGTTATTACAGAATCACAGAATCACAGAATGTTAAGGGTTGGAAGGGACTTGTGTGGGTCATCTAGTCCACCCCCCCTGCCGAAGTAGGGTCACCAAAACCAGGCTGCACAGGACCTCATCTAGATGGGTCTTGAATATCTCCAGAGAAGGAGAATCCACAGCCTCTCTGGGCAGCCTGTTCCAGAGCTACATCACCCTCAGAGTGAAGATCTTCCTCATGTTCAGGTGAAACTTCCTGTGCTTCAGTTTGTGCCAGTTACCTCTTGTCCTCTCGCTGGGTGCCACTGAAAAGAGTCTGGCCCCATCCTCTGGACACCCACCCACCCTTCAGATATTTGTAGGCATTTGTACGATCCCCTGTGAGCCTTCTCTACTTCAGGCTAAATAAACCGAGCTACCTCAGCCTTTCCTCATACGAGAGATGCTCCAGTCCCCTAACCATATTTATAGCCCACCGCTGGGCTGTCTCCAGTGGTTCTTCATCTTTCTTGAAGTGGGAAGCCCAGAACTGGACACAGTACTCCAGATGGGGCCTCCCTATGGCAGAGTAGAGGGGGAGAATCTCCCTCGACTTACTGACCACACTCCTCTTAATGCACCGCAGGATGCCATTGGCCTTCTTGGCAACAAGGGCACACTGCTGGCTCATGGTTAACCTGTCATCCACCGTCACTCCCAGGTGCTCTCCAGACCTGCAGAGCTGCTCTCCAGCATGTCCGACCCAAGCCTGTACTGGTGCATGGGGTTGTTCCTCCCCAGGGGCAGGAGTCTGCACTTGCCCTTCTTGAACTTCATCAGGTTCCTCTGCGCCCAACTCTCCAACCTGTCCAGGTCTCGCTGAATGGCAGCACAGCCTTCCGGTGTATCCACCTCTCCTCCCAGTTTGGTGTCATCAGCAAACTTGGTACACTCTAACTCTTCATCCAGATCACTGATGAAGAAGTTGAATAAGACAGGGCCCAGTACTGACCCCTGCAGGACCCCACTTGTTACCGGCCTCCAACTAGACTCTGCTCCACTGATGAGAACCCTCTGAGCTCTGCCATTCAGCCAGTTATCAGTTCACCTCACTGACCACTCATCCAGCCCATGCTTCCTGAGCTTCCCTAGGAGGATATTATGGGACACTGTGTCAAAAGCCTTGCTGAAGTCGAGGTAGACAACATCCACGGCTCTCCCCTCATCTACCCAGCCAGTCATGCCATCATAGGAAGCTATCAAATTTGTCAAGCATGATTTCCCCTTGGTGAATCCATGCTGACTACTCCTGATAACCTTCTTTTCCTCCACTTGCTTGATGAAAACCTGTAGAACGAGTTGCACAAACACCTTTCCCGGCATGGAGGTGAGGCTGACCGGCCTATAGTTCCTTGGGTCCTTATTCTTGCCCTTTTTAAAGACTGGAGTGACACTGGGCTTTCTCCAGTCCTTGGCACCTCTCTTGTCCTCCAGGACCTCTCAAAGATGATGGAAAGTGGCTCAGCAATGACATCCGCCAGCTCCCTCAGCACTCGTGGGTGCATTCCATCGAGGCCCACGGATATATGGGCATTCAGATTGCTCAAGGGATCCCTCACACAGTCCTCCGCTACCAAGGGAAGGTCATGCTTTCTGTAGGCTTCCTCTCTTACCTCCGGGGCCTGGATTCCTGAGGGCCAGCCTTGGCACTGAAGACTGAAGCAAAGTATGCATTCAATAACTCTGCCTTGTCTGCATCCTCCATCACCAGGACACTCACCTCGTTCAGCAGCGGCTCCACACTATCCCTAGTCTTCTGTTTGCTGCTGATGTACTTGAAGAAGCCCTTCTTATTGTCCTTGACATCCCTCGCCTGATTCAATTCCAGGTGGACCTTAGCCTTCCTCATTGCATCCCTGCATGCTTTGACAATATTCCTGTACTCTTCCCATGTTGCCTATTCCTCTTTCCACATTCCATAGACCTTTCTCTTCCATCTGAGGTCCGCTAGAAGCTCCTTGCTCATCTATTACCTGTACACATTTAGTGCAAAATCACACACGGAATTTTGAAATATCATCTGAAAGTTTCCAGTGGGAAGGATGAATCTCCTCTGCATGCAGAACTTTTGTTTTCCAAATACATCATGGATTTCATCCTATGCAGAATTAATCTGTATAGGCACTTTAGCAATTGCTCATAGGTGTTTTCATACAGAAACTTGTGCAGTGTGGTTTGGACTGCCCTGTAGTGAATGGACTCACGATTGAATGACTTTAAACAAACAATAAGATAAAAGAATGTCTTTAGCTCTTATTACTGTTTTTTGTTTGGGAAGAGAGGGGGTGTTTGCAGCTTTTAGGGATTTTTTTGTTTTGTTTTCCCTGAGGCTTTGTATTGCCTTTATGTGTGTTTAGACTGAATCAGTGACTATTGTATGCTTCGATGTGAAGTGTTGCACATGGGAACACTAAGTGTTACCATATGCATGGAAAAGATGGCATCTTATTATATTTTTCCTCAGTAATACTGAGCAAAGGAGGAAATCAGGAAAAAAAAAGGTTCTTGTGTCATATGTCAGTAGGACAAATTTACAAACTTAACTTCCAGCTATATAAGAGTATGCACTTCCATGATTAATTAAGTTGTAGAACAAAAAAAAGACTTTTGTCCAAGTATTTTCTTGAATCCTTTCCTTTCCTTTCCTTTCCTTTCCTTTCCTTTCCTTTCCTTTCCTTTCCTTTCCTTTCCTTTCCTTTCCTTTCCTTTCCTTTC
>Ga0065711_1035203_pt1 | contig 22648 bp, 19 predicted proteins | sample Hoacrofraction12_FD_59098 | JGI IMG/M metagenome (GOLD analysis project Ga0065711, IMG submission 59098) | Hoatzin crop microbial communities from Cojedes, Venezuela - Epithelial fraction 12 v2 (version 2) | ecosystem: Host-associated > Birds > Digestive system > Esophagus > Crop | place... | reverse complement strand
ACGGAGTTTTAAATAAAAAAAAAAAAAAAAAAGTTTGCTTTAAATTCTGGAGTACAGCGTTTGTTCTCAGCTTTTGTGGGTGCAGATTCTGTCACTTCGTTTGTAAGACCCTGTCCTTAGCTAAGAACTTACACGTTCTGGAGAAGTGCTTGTGGCAGAAGGTTACAGTTGTAATTATGTGTTACAGTACCTCTGAAAAACTGTTTCACTGTACCAGTGAACACGATTTCAAGGGGTATGGCTTTATTCCTTTACACAAGATCATGCAAATGTGTTTGGAAGCTGTAAAGAATCATATTAGCTTATTTGGTCTTGGGTGTTAGTGGCTATATTCAGATCAGCAAAGGATCTAGAGATATTAAGAAACAGAAAATGTCCTCAGAATTGAGTATGGAATTAATCTCATAGTTTCAAGAGCAGAAGCTAATTCTAAAATCTTTTTTATTATTTTTAATACAGTATAATACATTTTTTTAAAATTACATATTGAAGTGAGAAAGTTTATATGGAGTTAAGGTACACCATCATAAATACCAATCGTTTTTGATTATTCCCTCTGCAGTAAAAGTTGAACTGAATTTTGACTCTGGGAACTGTCGATAGGTTAACACAACAGATTTTACTCTGCAAAACTTGCAGAATCTTGTCAGTGTAGCACTTGATAAGCCAGTACAACCCAGTTGTGGGAGCCTGACGTGATATTTAGGAGCTGATTTGATAAATACCACAGAGTTGGTAAGTTTCCAAATGCTGGATTGGAAGTTGAATTGTCTGAAATACGAGGAAATAGTCTTAGCTGAGTGCATACCATATTTATGTCAGTGTAACCTAGAGATCAAGCTCTATTGGTTACATTCATTTGGTATGTCTATTTATAGACATATCAAATTATATTGGTATAACTTAAAGCCAGGCAATTAATATTGTATAAGTTATTCAGCTTGCTAAAGTTATTTGTAGATGTTGCGCTGCCATAAGCATGGTACATTTTAGCAAAAATGATTTAATGTCAGTTGGGATTTTTTTTGTTGCTTGTAATGAGCACAGTACTGGATAGCAGCATACTTCTAGTATGGACTGTGTTAGGAGACAAAGAACAGTTTTCTTAACAGTGGTACTTCAGACTCGGGAGAAAGATCCTCACTTTCAGTGATAAATTTAAATGTATTTGGTATATCAGAAGATATATTTGTCACCATCTCTCAGGCAGGTTTTGATTATATATTACATGGATGATATTCCAGTTATCTAAAAGGGGAAAATAGTTATTTGACATAGCAGAGTTGCTCTTTGAGTATTTCAAGAGTCGTTCTCTAGTACAAACGTTTTTATAGATCTGATTAGTTTCCCCACTGTAATAAAAATGAAACTTTTTTTCCTTTAAAAAGGCAGTATTGGTTACCAGTATATGAAATGAGAATTTGCTTTGTCATAGAAATAAATCTTTAGAAAAGGCTATAATTGAAATTTGTCAAAATAATACTGTAAATAATGAAAAAAGAAAAGGAAACATCCTCCTAGCAGTTGCAATAGAAGATGATGTAAACAATGGTAGGGTTTCAAATCATCACATAAAGTATTAATGAAACCCAGCTAGACAGTACTGTTTATACGCTTCTCTCTTCGTGGCGGGAAGATCCTTAAGTGGTGTGCGTCTTTGAAAGAGAGAACTTGTGTAAAGGATGTAAGAACAAAATTTTTTTTTGAGGGCTCACTTCTAAGAGGGTTCGTTTATTTGTTTTCCTGATGCAAGTTTCTAATGTTTCAGGTTTTGCTACTTTTTTTCCCCTTTTGAACAACTTTTTTTTGTGTTAACTTTGAGCCTTATTTTTAGGAGAGATATCATTCATAGTAATTTTTAGAAGGATAGAGAACACTAAGTTTCTCTGCCTGGAAACTTCTGGAGGCACATAGGAAAACTACAAGCTTCTGTACTTTAATGCCAACTGGTGCTGAAGCTTTCAAGTATACTTGTACTAATATTTCACTGTATTTAAAAGTAGTCTGTCTAAAAATCCCTTCTGTGTACATGTTCAGAGCTTTCCAGCGTGGGCTAGTCCTAAGGGGAGCAATTAAAAACCTTTGTTTTACAGTGAAGGCACAAACTGCAATTTTTGTGTGTTGCAAGTCATCTCAAATATCTACCCACACTACGCAGGACACAAATTTTTGGTTTTTTTGCTTCCAGCAGAAGTATTGAAGCAAAGTAAACTTCATTGTGTCTATTTTGGAAGGAGGAAGGAAGGTGTAAGTCGATTCTGCCATTATTTGAATACATCAAATCTAACCATGTCAAATTTTGTTTAGGCTGTTAAATTATTCCTCCAGCAACACGATAGCTTGATGGCATGAGAAAATCTTTAACATAACTGGTAATTTCTGGTGCTGTTGTGGCAAAAATTGGTGACCTTAAGGGGCTTGATACTTATGAGTGCAGAGCGATTTAATTTTTCATTTTGGTCATTGTTGTTATGGTAAGATTTATAATAGAAAATGATACTATTGCAGTTTCTTTGTTAAAAAAAATAAAGCACCCTGTCTTGTGTACTGGAGCATATTGAAATGTAGTGGAATTTACTGTTTTTTCAGGACAGATGGAAGTTTTGTGGTTCATGATGTTCCTTCAGGATCTTATGTAGTGGAAGTTATATCACCTGCTCATAAATTTGAGCCCGTGCGAGTTGACATAACTTCAAAAGGCAAAATGAGGTGAGCCATTCCTGATTTGCTTCTGTATTAATCTATTAAGTATGCCTGGCAGCACAGTATAGGAAGCAATCTAAACAGTACTGTAGATCTCATGTTCCGTTTCAGACCCTACGTTTCAGCTTCTTTTAACATCAGTTCTAGGAGCACATTTCCTAAAAGACAAAGTCTGATTTCTTTATTACTTTCATATTAATGGCCTTAAATAAGAGGAGATAGATAAAAAGAGTCCTTCTATTAGTTTGCTTTTGTTATTTTCTTATGCAGCTGTCCTGAAATAAAATCTAGACATGAAAAAAATCTAGGCATGAAAAAAATGTGATACACCAGGAAGATGTAAACTGGTCTTTTCTGAGGGAAATTCTGCCTTAAAAATAATACTGGAATTCTTAGGAAACAGCGTGTGGATAACGGGTATGTTAGATAAGATCTACTTGAAAATATCAAAAAGTTTTGAAGAAAATGCATAGTCATAACGTAGGAGGGAAAGGCATTCTATGGATGAATATTTGGTGAAACATTCAGAAGGAATAAATCATTTCTCTTGCAATGGGCAGAAGTCATCCCCGGAGTTGCACAAGGCGGGTAAATATTCATAAATCATGAAAAATGAGTGAAGAGTGATGAAGTATCTAAATACTAGGCCCAGGTGAAGAATACTAGTGAAGAACTATAGAAGGACTTTGAAGACTGCGATTCAGTATTGATAAACACAAAGTCATGCACTTAGGGAAAAGGTAGTGTTAACTTCATATATAAGTAATTGTTGCCCTGAGCAAACTGTTCAAGCTGCACTACACTGTTCAAAGCCCTACCTTCTCTTTACACATTGTAGCTTTTCTTGCTTGTTACCGAGGTGACACGTTTTGCAGAAGTCATCTTTGAAGGAATAGTTCTGATGTTTCTGATCTGCAGGTCTGTTTTCCATATGAAGTTTTTCAGCTTGCTTAGTAGCTAGCATGGAAAAAAGGCAAAGTATCATTTGGTTTCATAAAGCATGCTGCTGGGAGAAGTTAGCTTCTGAAAAGTGAAGCCTAGCTGACACTGCCTAGCAGATAGTTTTGTTTGTAATGTATTATTAAAAAATTGTTTGGAATATTATTAGATAATCTTTATTTTTTGTTAAAGCTTGTATTTATATTTTTCATTATTTAAATTTTGCTCATTAGAGCAAGATACGTGAATTACATCAAAACCTCTGAAGTTGTCAGGCTGCCATACCCACTCCAGATGAAATCTTCTGGACCTCCTTCATACTTCATAAAGAGAGAATCTTGGGGATGGACAGATTTCCTCATGAACCCTATGGTATGTACGAGCAACACACAAAGGCTAAAAGTGTGCTAAGGATCCAAATAAAGCTGTTCTTCAGAATACCGAGAATAAAATAATTGAGAAAAGATGTGCACACTTTGCTCTTCTGAGAGGATTGTTTTATTTCTTTGGTTTTTACTTTCTTACAAATAGAAAGTTTTTCTATGACCTCTTCTCCCCTACGTACACGCTCTGTTAACATATGTCCTCTGAAAACAGCGCATAGTCTGATTCCTTTGACAACGTGATGTTGTTCTGTAGCCTGGAGATCAACATGTTGCAAGATTGTAATTATAACAGTTGAAAGAGATAACAAGCATTTACTTTAATGGTCCAACTTTGAAATCTGTTCTTTAAAGCATAATACTTCTTTATCAGGTTCCTTTCCTGGCAAGTGGATTACTGTTACTGCGTTACTGACTCAGAATGCAGTAGTTCTAGAATTTGGCTGTTAAAAAGCTTTATGTCAGTGTGTCTAAAAATGTCTGGAGCAACAAATAAACTGAAGAAATACTTGCTGTTTTCTGTGTAGGTGATGATGATGGTTCTTCCATTACTGATATTTGTGCTTTTGCCTAAAGTTGTCAACACCAGTGATCCTGATATGAGACGGGTAAGTACGTTCAATTGATGCAGACATAGAGAGCAGAGATCATGAGATTTTAAGGTACTGAAAAGTAACAAAAACACAAGTGGACTTCTAAAATGGGCATCATTTATCCACTTAATACGGTCTTGCTGTTCTAACAACTGATTCTGATATTTCCGACTTGTGAATTTGCAGTTAAACAGCACGACACAGAATTAAATCGTTTGGCACAGCTTTGAAAGTATTACGGTATGAATGCTGTTTTCTGGAGTTTCTTTAGAGTGATAAATACAATTTCTCAAAGGCTATTTTTTCTGTAAATTTCCAGTGTATTTCTGCACTATGTTTAAATCTGGCACTTCGTTTTGTTCATCATTTAGTAAGTGTCAGGTGTGTTGAGAAGAGTGTGATGTGGGGTTCTCTTATCCATCCATGTAAACCACGTAGTTTTTATGAGATTGTTAATGTCACAATAGTGTATGTGATATGGAGTCTTAATGTAGTCATTAAATTATCTGATTTATTGTCCTTTCATCATGCAAAATGCCGAATAGCGGAAGGCTAGGACAAAATGGAGATTCAAGGTGTTTGCTAAATCTTTTCTTATTTTTAGAAGTATTCCTTGTCTGTCTTGGGTGGCTGCTTTTTGAGGGTTTGGTTAATTTAAACTCCTTTTCCTCTAAATGACCACTGTCTTCAGTAGTACTTTATAGGTGTCTGAGTCTTTTGTTGTTGTTTTAAGTACTAGCTATAAAAAGCATATCAGAGCTATGTAATGCTCTTTTGGCTTTAATTTTGATTAAAAACAGAATACGAAGATATGCTAGATATCTGTGGCCTATTCTTCAAACCAAGCTGAACTTTAAAAGCTGAATTTTAAAAAAATTACTTCTTTTTTCACTGATCTGACACTGCTTACAGACAGGCTATTCTGATGGTAAACTATCAGAACTTCTCATGAGTTAGTTCTTACTAGCTCACTGATACAATTTGTTCAGGAGAAACCTTAAGTTGAAAGAATCCTTTAAAGAATAGGGGAAGGTAGTTTTTAAGAATTCAATTGTAATGGCATTCTCTAGATGACCATGTGTTAAATTCTTAAGCGTATATCCAACTTCAGTTTGCTTGTGGAGGGCATGAAGCTTCTATTACATTTTTTCAGGTTAGTGTGGTTTTTATTGATGGAATCAGCACAGTACTAGTTTCTATATAAAGTTAATGGTTTAGTAACTGTGCTTGTTGTAGAGGCGTTAAGTACAGCTGTAGTATAGATGCAATAGTAACAAAGGCTACCATAACAGCTTTTGCTTTGTTTGTACCTTGAAAACAATTAAAGCTGTATCATTCTGAATACTAACTAGAGGAGCAAGGTGACAATCCCACATTAAACTGGCAATTACTGTAAGCATTATCACATTGTGGATATACAGTACAGCTGTTGTATGCATTAAAAGTACTTCAGGGTTTGTTTGTTTATTTTAATCTGTACTAATTCATCTCATAGAGTCATTATGCTAAACTCTAAAGTTACATTAAGCTTAGCTGGATACATGGTCTCATATTAAAATCCTTCCTTTCATGAAGCAAAGAAAACTTAGCTGCTGTACACCGATAGCTTGATGTTGCAAAGTAGAGCAATGAAAATATCTAACCCCTTCAAACAGCTGCAAAAATTTGTTAGATTTAGCATAAATAATACTAATTTGAAAACACAAAAGTATGTGAAATCTAGTGAGAACACATATGAAAATCTAAACAAAAGCTTAAATTTTAAAATGGAGAAGAGTAATACTGAAAATAAGTAATGGCATTTTTTTCTTTAAGATTTCTTTTTTTTTTTTTTTAAAATCAGGTGGTTGTCCTGTAAGACTGCTTAAGACATGGTTACCTTTTTCCATGCACCAGTGCTTTTAGTTTGGGAGTTTTATGTTTCTGTGTGTAGCTGGGCATTTGGCTGTGGTTGCATAAAAATATGTAGCGATATGTACTCTGGAGGACTACATATAGTAGAACACTGTTTGGGAAAATTTTACGTCTTCCTGATAATGATCTTTGAATTGATGCCTTAGAAACAGCCAGAATTGTTACGAGCTATTAAGGTTTTCTAATCTTTGCATGCAGGAAATGGAGCAGTCAATGAACATGCTGAATTCCAACCATGAGCTGCCGGATGTCTCTGAGTTCATGACAAGACTCTTCTCTTCAAAATCTTCCAGCAAGTCTGCTAGCAGCAGCAGTAAAGCAGGGAAAAGTAGTTCTGGAAAAAGGAGGTAGTTAAGTCTTCCTCCTAAGCCTGAGTTTGCACAACTGTTTGTTTTGTGGTAACATGTTTATTTGTCTTGAGAGATAAAAAAGCCACTACTGTAAACTTTAATCAGGCACAAAATACGGTATGCTACAACTGTGGTGTGCAGCTTTTTTTAGTCTAAATAAGCTGGTTTGTACTTGACAGTAAGCAAAAGAAGATATGGCTTCAATACTGTATCTGTATAAAGTTATTGATGATACTGAATTAACTATATTGTTCTGTAGAGAATTATTATAAATTATGTACTAAACAGTAATGAATGTCTTAATCGTAAGACAATGTATTAAAAAATTTCAAAGATAATAGACATGGAGTTCAGTCTTAACACGGCTTTAATGTTTTATACTTGCTTTTGAGTTATGAAATAAATCCTTTCAAAATCAAGTCATGGGTTTACTAAGTAATTTGCTGTATCAGCTTGTCACATGTGTTACATATAAAATCATTTTACATTGTTTGCTGCCTGTAAACTTTAGTTCAAGGACTTTCCACTTTTTATTGCCTGGTTTTATTCTGATGTACTTTCTGTTAAAAGTTTGGGGTGGAGGGGGAGCAAAGCATCCTGCATCAGAAAATCTTTTATGCTCTGTCAAGTTAGTTATGTATCCAAGGTATCTGTATAACATGATGAATGTTTATCTTGGATCTTTCCTTTCTAAATCACATGTAACACTGCAACACTTTTGGTTCTTACTGGTTTTTGTTTGCTGTGCATTCATCTTAGTGTATGATTTGAGGCCAAATACAGAACAAAATTTCTAAAATGAAAGAAAAAAACGAAAGTATAGTAGGAAGGTAAATCCCATTCATCTTTTAAATTATGTTCCAAAGTGTATGGCTGTCTCTAGGTATGCTAAGTCACTGACAAAACTTTGTTCTTTGAGCATGCCTGTTGTCTGTACTGCAGTGTCTTTTTCAAGCTACCCCAGTTACTTCAGAGAAGAGTGGAAAAAAATGATTGTTTTTCACTAGAACATTTGCAAATTGAAGATTGTTTTTCACTAGATGAACATTTGCAAATTGAAATGACGGCAACCCATTAGCAACTGTCCATAAATCTGGGGTTTTTTTTAAGCATAAATGCTGTTGTTTTCTATTTTTAGAATTGCTAACTTCTTAGGTAACTGTATCCATGCAGTATGGGTAATGTAGTCTGATTCCAAAAATGGTATTTAACATTCACCTAAAGTATAACTGAAGCAAAATGAGTTCTAAGGCATGTATTTGTTCTGCCAAACACTTAGGAGAGCTATAAATTGTCTTAGAATACATACTTAGAAGTATGCTGTTAAACATAAAAATTGCAAAACAGTAAGTACTCGTTGATAGGATTAAGTCAACTTTTAAGATGTTTGAGAAGACAAGTGTGTTTTGGACAATGAAAAATTTCAGTCTTTGCAAAGTAAACTGCACATTTTTGGTCGTCTTTTTGTTCGGCTTGAATGGTCTTTCTGTTTTGTATATTAAGTAAAAATATATCCAATAGAGACAAGAGGATGTTTGGATATTCTTGCTGGCAGGATATACTGAAATGAGTGTCATGTTGCCTTTATTTAAAAAAAAGAAACACCAACCCAAAAAAACCCTCCTCTTTCTAAAAAATTCATAGGAAAAACAGGGAGCAGGTCTTTGAAGATGGAGCAGTTAGCTTTGTTACTGTGCTGTCCTGGAAAGAACAAGCCACAAGTTACTTTTGTTTAACAGTAATTGGAATGGCAGTTAAATTGTATTAACTTGTTTTAATCACAATTTGTTCGGTAGTTAATCGTCGTGATGCATTTTTCCTTGTTAGGTAAGAACAGCAATATTTCTGCCTGCCTTCATTGTGTCTGTTCACAGTCTTGATCCGTCCTTAAGGGAGAATGGAGAATTCAGACATGAAAAAATGAAACTCAAGCGTTCAGAGCAAAATAATTGCCAGGAATTGCAAGGATCCTAATAAAACTTTGTAAAGAGCATATGGAATATTCAGCATTCTCTTATTCTTAGAACTGATACATCAAAGCCCAGGTAGTTTCTTTGTGCATTAGAATCAGATGCAGTGTACCAGTCTACTGCCTTCCTCAACAGAAGACTCTGCCCCAGCCCCAGAAACGTGTTAATCTGAACAATCTTAATCCCAAAAATCTTTTTACCTACTGTTACTCCCTCAATCATACACATTATTCCTCTCCTTTTCAGACGCCTTTTTGGTAAAGTGATTTGTAGAAGTGTTTTTAATTTAGAGCTGGAATCTTTGTGTGTCAAGTGAGAAAAGAAGTTCTAGCCAGAGTGCCCTGGTCACTTAAAGCTGTAACATGATCTTGGGCTACCATAAATGCCACTAGGCAAAGCTTATTTGATAGCTTTCCTGTTGCAGTTACTGATATAACACAAGGTTGTCTTTCTGCAGAAAGTAAATGTTTGCCATAGTTCAGTTTTAATTTCTTGTCCTTACAGATTTTTAGTAGTTCTTCTGTGTTAGGTCTGACATCTCTCTTTTCCAAAAAAAAAGTATAGCTGCCTTTTAGTGAGGCTACTTGAGATTACATAAAGCAGATGGTAAACTGAAGCAGCTGATACCTCAGAACAGAAATTAAAGATGTACAGAATCTGCTTGGACTGTAGACAAGCTGATTTCCTCATTGCCAGAAGGAGGAAGACTTGCTTCCTCAGCTTGGACTGGGTAATCCTGCTGCCTTTGGACTCCAAGTTCCGGTACTTCTTGGGCTTTGCCATTTGTTGACTTAACGAGAGAAATTTGTCCATCTTTCTGCTGGATTTCTGTTATGTTTTAGAGAGTTCAATCTTCTCACAGAAGGATCAGAGAAATACAGAGCTGGCAGAAAGTAAGCACCAGAGGCATGCAGTTGGAAGCAGGGACTCTTCTCTGTTTCTGGCGGTGAGTGTGAGTCATACAGTCAGCTCACTGCATCTTAAGGATTTGCAGCCTAAGAGCTCATTTAGCCGTGTTCTGAATGAGTGGGTAGCTTGGGAGAAGGGAGAGGAGACATATTTTGCTCAAATCTGTTTCAACTATTAGTCATTTAAGATTGCCTGGAAGGTGTTTAGAACAGTTTGACATAATTTTATCAAGTACTTCATCAAAGATGCTTCAATTCTTCACATATAAGGGACATATATTTAAAAAAAAAAATTAATGTATAGATATCTCACCTAACTGTTTTAAACAAAATACTTGTTGGTGCTCTTTATCTTTTTCACGAAGTGAGGATGATAATGGCTCTGTAAATGGGGTGTGTATTGCTTCAAAGAGAAAGGCTGGCTTGTGGTTAATATTTGTATTTGTGAAGAGGACTTAAAACTAGAATCAAGTGCCTTGGGTTCTGTTGTAACTGTTGGTCTTTGTGCAAATCATTCATCATTTCTGTTTCAATTTATTGTGTGTGAAGTATTAGAAGCTTGTCTCACAAAACTAATTGTAAGGACAAATTTAATAATGAATATCAAATACTAAAATAGTACGGCTATGAGCTTACTGGAGAAAATCCAGTAAGTAATCTTCTTAAACAGCACCTTTATTAAGCATTTATATGTGGTTCTTTATATGTATTTCAACCCTCTCCAGTAACCACCTGTCAAGATTTCCAAAGCAATCTAGGCAATTAAAGTACACATTCTTTTCCAATTTGGTGAAAAGTGTATAAAATCACTAAGATCTATTTAAACATCCCCACTTGAGTGTTAATGGACCTTTAATTGCATAAAGGTTGTGTGTGATCAGTAGCTCAAAGAGGGCAAAGTTTATTTCACAGTTTGATAAAAGGACCCTATTTTTACAGGCTAACAGTGATAGCAGTACATTAAGGTACTAAAAGGATTTCGCTTTCATTTTTAAGACATCGTGTTTGACCTTAGTCCTGCTGCTGTTGAGTTAGTAGACAGTGAATTTGTATTCCTGTGATTTGTTTGTTTCATTTGAAAGGTACTTCTTTTAGGAAAAGAACCGATATGAAATGTAAATAATAGTAAATCCTTAGTGACAATGCATGTTTTTCATTCTGATGTGTCAGAATGAAATACGGATATATATGGCTACATATTATGATAATTTAATGAACTGAAGGAGAACAGAAATGTTCACATCTACTGTTGATGGGCTAACGAATACAGAAAGAACTTAAAATTTTGAACTTCAGTGGAAAAGCAGATTTACCGAAGAAGGTATGTGAAAAGGTTAAAAAAATACATATGTACATTTTGCACATTCTCGGGCAGGAAAAGCACAAGCTGCACCTGTGGTGCACAGGCCGTTGGGAAGATCCTATTTAATAGGCTTCATTGTGATCTGTATCTGCAAAGGTTGGTTAATAAACAGGTAACCAGCACTGAGGCCAGCTTGCCTGCAACAACTTCTCTGCATGGTGTACTCTCCAAAACAAAGCACATAGACACTGTGTCTCAGGAGTTGTTTCTTGCCTGTGCTAACTTCCCCACCGTATCTCGGAATTACTGGGAGCGGAAGGAGCGTGGTGTTATTTGGCATATCCAGAAGTGTATTGACAACTATTGCACAAGTTCAAATAAATCGACAGATTCCTGTGTCCAGGGAAGTTCTCCGGCAGTGTTTCATTTAGTAAGATACTTGAAGCTATAGATAATTGAAAGGAGAAAAATTTGGAGAAAGACCCCCAAGGTACTGTAAGGACGTGAAAAAGACTGAATAAATTTTAAAGATTGCTGTCATGGCAGATTTGACCCAAATACTAAGATTTGCAAAAAATAACTTCAAAAAAAATTGTAGACGAAAAATGTTTTCATGATGTTCTATAGACATTCTCTGCTAGGTGATTGTAACATTGGCAGTAGTATGTATGGATAAATGATCGAGAGCAAATGAAGACGTCTGGCCACTTCGTGACTGATATATGTCTGTGTAACTGTAGTCACAGCTTTTAGGAGAGCACAGACTTTTGTATTTACCTATTACCCTTCTGAGTGAAGAAAAAGCAGTGATCCCATGTTTGTTTCCAGCTGGTAAGATTGCTATACCATTCAAGAGAGCAAGCTCATCAGCCTTTTCCTTGGTCACTACATAAAAACTGGGCACCCATTTGAGGCTCTCCCCTAAATGGTATCATCTAGCCACTGAGCAATCCACCTTTCCTCCACTATTAGTGTTGGCTTCGTTCTGAGTGATAGTCTGCCAGTGGAGTGACTAAATACAAAACACGCTGTTACACTTTAAGTGCCAAAAAGCAAGCAGTATCAATTGTGAAAAAAACGGAATTTCAAAAATCTTACTGCTGTCATCATTTCAGTATCTGTAAAGACAGGACCTTAGATCTTCATGACTATTTTGAACTTGATACTGCGTGTAAAATCTGGTGATACAGAGCATAAAGTAATACAACGTTCAGGGAGCTTTTAGTCACAAAATTGTCTGTGGGAATAGTCTTGAGCTTTAATCTATTTTCAGGTTAAGCTAGTGAAAGCTTCTTGAGGTCACAAATAGGTGTGGGGTTTTTTTTGTTATTTCTGTTGTTTCAAAATCCATAAAGGGTTATAAATCCTCTGTCATAATAAATATTGATTCTTCAGAAAATCCTGTCTACTTTTGAAATTACAAGGTTATTCCTTCAAATTAGGCTGGCAGTGACCCTTGTGTAAGACTTTGTTTCCAATAAGGTTATGAAGATTTAATGACAATATAATTCTCTGTGCAAGTCGAACTTAGCTATTTAGCTCTTTTATTGATGGTGCACAAAAAACATTTGAGCTCATTTTATTATGTATTTGGTTCTGCATGGCTGATCACAATAAAAATGAATTAAAGACTGTCATTCAGTCAAGGACAAATGAATATACAACAAAAAGAAAACCTTTCATGGTATTTTTTGACCAAAACTGGATTTTGAACTGATTCTTTAAAGCTGAATACAAACATCAAAAAGTAATATAAAAGGTGGTGAAACTCATTTGAAAACAGCAAGTAAAAAAGTTAAAAGGTTTTTAAAGGCATATTTTCTGTTTGAAATATTAGAACGTTCTCCTCAGAAGCTCTCTGGATTCTTTAAGTATCTTCTTGCTGTCTGGTACACACAGGTCTACCATTTCCCTTTGTGTTTCAGAATGGAGAATAGGACACCCAAACTCAGTGTGGTGTGCAGGGCACAGGACTGCTGTTGACCATGCAGATGCAAGGAGAATCCAGTTAAATACTCGGACTAATGCTTCCCATTACTGGGATCAGAACAGAGTAAGACTTTGAACTAATTTTGGGGAGTGGGGCGGAGTGTTTCTTTTCCTACCAGTTCAATTTCTCTTCTATCCATAAATGCGGTTCAGATTGCTTCAGCTTGGCAGGTGGGAAATACATATGCTGTATTAATAAAGATTTAATTTCTTGGCTGTCATAGTAGAACAGTCTAAGGGGAAAGAGTATCTAAACAAATTGGAGATCAAGATCAAGCCTTTTATGGGGTTGTATTTTTGCAGTGCTAAACATCTCTTACAAAGAGGAGGAGCTCAGATGAGAGGTGGAGCAGTTACTATAAGACAGGCTTATAGTGGAGTAAGTGCAGCATCTGTCATCATATTTATCAAAAGTGATGAGAACTGAACTGGGGTGTTGTTACTGGGTGTGTGATGAAAGGACCCAGATGGTCCTTTCATAAAAGTAGTACTTCTACCTGAAGCTTTGTAAGGGTCCCCCACACGGTAGGCATGGGAATCTGTAGACATCTGGTAGAGATTCCTTGAGAAATCTTGTCTTGTAATCCTCTCAGTTTTGGATTTGAATTGTAGTATTGATACTCCCTCTCTTGTTTTGGTTTGTTTTCCTGCTAATTCTATTCACATGGTATTTAAACAGAGTTTTTTCCACTTCTATTTGCCCTTCGTTTTTATGAAGGCTACAAGGGTCTTGTTGAAATTGCTGTAGCAAAATCTATTCAGCTGCTGCTAGCAGAAATAATTGTATATATCACTTGTGCTTTCAAGTGATTCAGTGGTAGCAACCAATTATTTCTGTCACCAGGTAGCTAGCTAATGGTGGAGAGGTCATTTGTCCTGGAAAGTTCTGATCCAATTGCTGTGCTTTCTCTGTAATATGTTTGAGGCTTATTTTATTGTAGAATATTTTTTTTAAAACCCTTTAAGTGTACCCTGAGGAGAGTATCATACAGATCGTACAGAGTCAGCCACAGTTCACTGAAAATATAAGAGTTTAAGAAAATGCACTGTTTACAGTTTTTTCCTTTGGGGGGGAAAGAAAGATTGAAGAAAACGTCCAGAGGGCCTGGGTCATGAAAAATGTTAACTTAAATCCCAGTACCTAACAATGAAAGTCACCTGCTGCTTTCAGCCCGCTTCATTAGTATCACATAGGAAAGAAACACACTTAAAGAATTCTGCCTTTTTCAATCTGCAATCTATATTACAAAAAATCTGCATGTTCCCCTTCATACGTTATAGCTGTTATGCACCTTCTATGTATGATGGACTAAACTTGCCCTTTGAAGCTCAGTAAGTGCCTTTAGAGCTTTGCAGTACCTTGTCAGGCTTTTTTAATCTTTTATACATTGTTCAAATTTGATAGCCTTTTTTAACTAGATAAAATTCCACTTTTGCAAATGTGTGAGAAGTGATAAACCTATAAAGACTTAAATTTCTAACTTGATTTAAGCACTGTTTGTTGAGGTTTTTTCTTTAACTGGTGCTCACATTGCCTACTCTTTCTTAATATATTTTTAATACTTTACATATAGTTTGTGTTTACATACTTTTGCTGCCTAATAATTCTTTTATGTTCCAAGTTGGGGATTTGAATAAGTGGGTATTTCTGCAATAACAACACGTATTACTGAGAAGATTAATACAGTTTATCAATAGAAGTCCAAACCATGAAATGGGCTCTGCTGTCTTTGCTGGTTTTAGCAGTCTTATTTGCTTCACTTAGCTCCTCTATGAACAAAACACAGACCAAAATTACCAGTGCAGCAGGTTATATAAATACCTGTGGAAAAACATGTAAACACATCTGAAGGTCTTGCTCTGCTGTACAGTGTTACTTTTGAAGGGCAGTTTAGTATTTTCTCCAGCCAATGCAAGGGGTGTTGGTCTCAGCTGTTGCACACAGCATTATGGCTGTTCCACATGACGGCTGCAGACAGTAGATGATGAAAACCTCCTAGCCTGCACAGTAGGAATGTACTTTTCGCATGTGTATGGCCTTGTACTGCTGTAGCACTTCCAGGTAGTCTCCTCTGTGTGACCATCACCTGTGGCCCGAGAACGCCATATACACATGGTATGCTGGAATGCTTACACGCTAACCTGGAATGCTTAAAATGCAGTAGCCAGGATCATCAAGCTAACCAAACTGAAGCAAGGGTAAATAAACAAGAGTTTAAACCATAATCCTGATATCTGTGCATGAGCTTCCCTTAATTTCAAAATTCTATAGGTGAAGTTTCAGAATCAGTGTGTTTAAGAGGTATTACAGGTTTTCTAGTCTGTATAGGTTCTTAGACTATAGGTTCTTGACACCACAGTTCCTTAAAACCTTTCAGTAGTCATTGAGCAATCTGACTAATTCTTATGAGATGATCTCAGCCTCTCTCCTGGGGAGAACTGTGGGCAATGAAATGTCTTGTTTTCGTAGAAATTTTTCTGCTCCCACCCTATCCACCCCCTGTGTATTATTCAGGTTGCCATTCATTTTCCTTAAACAACAGCAGGATCAAGAAATGAAGTCATGTAGTTAGTGTGAGACAGTGAGATCTGTGATAACCCTCATTTGCAGGAGAGATTGCTTCCACAGGCAGCTGCGCAGACACACGCTAGAGTGGTGGGATAAATGTGGTTTAGGTTTGGTTTTTTGGTTTGTTTGGTGTTTTTTTTTCCCCTGGGCTCATCATTACACTGAAAATTTAATTTGTTTATTTATAGCCTTCCTTATGTTCTGAAGCATTCTTTTTATGATTCTTCCAACCATTTCTTTTGATGGTATATTGTTCTATACGAAAAGCCACTCTTTTTTCTTGCTTTTTTTTAAGCAATGCTACTTCAGCTGTGAAGGTTGCTAGAGAGCAACAGAAGTCACAGAATCTCTCTTTGGAAATGAGATGGTTGCCATGACAATGCTCCCAGCTGCTTCTTGTCCCAGATGAGAAAATCATTTTTAGACTCCTATATTACAAGGTTAGGCTACAATATTTTAAACTATACAGTATAGCTAATTGATTTGAATCAAAGATCAACATATTGCTTGTTAAAAATCTTCGGGCTGATAATCGGCTAAAGTTGTTGAATCAAATATTTGTGCAGGTACTTACCAAATATGTTTTGCTATTTGTTTTTGATCAGATACTTGAAGTAAAACTTGTGCATTCAGATGGAAAATATTTTCATCCTACTGACTTTACTAAATGTATTTTGTAGTAGAAATTATCCTGAAAGCTGACATATCTGATAAGTAGTGTTTAAAATATGACTCCGAGGTTGAATCATATGTTGCAGTATGCCGAATCTGGATCAAACCTGAAATGCTAGATACTTTTAAGATTTATTATCTCTGAAGTCCAGACAACTGATGATGGAAATGAAGTGTTGGTTGTTTTGCTGGTCTCTAGTCAACATCACTTTGAGGAGGATTATCACCAACACCGGTTCAGTCCAGTCATGGTGTGTCTAGCCAGTATTAAAAACCTCCATGCATGGAGGTTTCACAACCCATCTGGGAAAGCTGTTCCCATGCTCCACTACTCCTGGTGAACAAGCTGTCCCAAATGTCCGGTCTGAACCTCCCAAGTTACAGGTTGTGGTTATTGCACCATGTTATTGTTAGGCTATGTGATTAATCATGGTAAACACAAAAGCCTGGTGAGGTTCAGCTGAATAGTGACAGGCAGAGGAACCCTCATTAACCTAATCAGTGAAAACTGGAAGACACAGACTTGACTGCTCCTAAGACTACCAAAGAAGAATGATTAGACCGTTGTCCCTGGTGTGAAACCCAAAGAAACTCTCCCAGAACTCCTTGCAGAGTGGAGTATTGTCTACAGGGGACTTGCTGTGGGATGCAGAGGGAAGGGCATTTTGGAATTGTTTAGAGGTTATTATGGGATGCTTTTAACAGGACTCTGGGAATGTGTGAAACTTTCTATGGAATGTTTAGAGGAAGGACCAAAGGTTGGGAAAAGCAGGGATCTGTGTAGCAGGGAAGAACAAGCGTGGTTTGATTTCTTTCCTGACCAGTCTACGCTGGCTGTTTTTCATCACCTTGTCATCCCCTGTTTTTTTTCATTCTATTATTTTCTGTGTTTTGAAATGTAGCTCACTGTTCTTTATTTCTCTTAGTTTTCCCCCTTTTTAAAAGATAGGCCTCTACTATGCCCACTGAAGTCCTTGGGAACTCCATGACTTCTAAAGGGTAATTGTAAATGGTTTGGAGAGGATTTGCTGGTTAATATGTGCCTGTAGAATTTAATCTGTCCTTGCTACTTTGAAAATATCTCACTTCTTCAGTATCTTTGAGATGTTTTTCACCTAATCTGGTTTCTAGTCCTACTCCTTCATCAAAATTAATTTTTTCAGTATCTGATCACTGTTCATGAAGTCTGCAACAAAAAGTGCATCAAATCTGTGCCATTTGCCCTCCTCCCTCATTAAATAATGGATTTTTGTTTTTTACTTCTTTTTATTGCCAATGCATTTACAGAATATTTGTCTGTTTATGTTCCTTGCTAATGGTAACCTTTTTAATCTTAATCTCTAATTTTATCCTAATCTGTTATTGTGTTATTCCTATGTACTCACTCCTAGGAATTTGTCCTTCTATTCCTCTCATTTGCACAATTTCATTCTGAATTTCAATTTTTTAAAGAACTCTTGAACCAGACATTTTGAGCTCTTGGTATGGTTCCTGTCTGTCTTAATGAGAAATAGTTTGCTATTTCTCCTTCATTATAGTACCTTTTATTAATTGCCAGCCCCCTTAAAGAGCCTTGCTCTCTCAGACTCCTCTCCCAGCAAGAGAGGATAGAAAATGGTTGCCTAAGTTTCTTGGTCTACTTTGGCTGGTTTTTTTGTTGTTAAATATATTGTCCTTACAATACTGCACAAACTTTCCTTTTCCCAGAGTCACAAATTCTGTCATATTAAGATAGATGTCACTTAAATTGCATTCCACACAAATACTCTCCAACAATTTTCACCTGCAATGATAGTATCTGGCAATTTCTGCCACCTTTGGAATAAAAAGTAATTTACAAGATATGTCCTGTCATACTCTTTTCCAAAGCTACCTGAGTAACTTAAGTTTGTCATTATCACTAGTCTTATCTGTCAGATAACCAAACAATTATTTTCCAGTGTCTTCCATGAGGATGGATTTGGATGTATTTTTCAAGTTAGGTCCTACTTCAGTGTTTTTATTGAAAGTGAACCCTTTTCAATTCAGTTAAGTTTCTACACCTTTTGAATTTAGTCTGTGGTTGAACAGGAATACATGAAGAATATGTTTTTAGTGTTTACTTCAAACCTTGGAATATTTTAATGAAGAAATCAGAAAAAAAAGTTGCTGAACATTTCAAAAGTAATATGTTTCTAGGAGGGAAGCATTTGTTTTGTTTACATTCAGTCAAAAATATATAACTTGGTTCATTTCCCAAATAATGGTTTGTCTCACAAATAATGTGTAAAAAGAGATGTAGAAGCTGTATTGAAAATAGTCTTATGTGCAATGTGTTTCAGCAGTTAATAACTGCTTTGTGCGTTGTAGGACAAAACACACACTTCATATGCCATTGCCAGCTCAGAAGTTCAAGAACAAGTGAAAACTGTTACGAACATTTTGCTACTTATCCTATACAAAGATACCAAAGTGCAATTAGCCAAGCTTGCAAGCAATTCAAAGTCACTCAAAGTTGCAGAAGTATTTCTATGGCCTGGTTTTGCTGTTTGATTCCCTCCCCCCCCACCCCCGCAAAGAAATCATTTGTGGTGTGCACTTGTAAACTTCTTTCAGGAAAGACAGTCAGTGAGCCCTTTTATAGAACTTTGTCTCTTGAGTTCCCTGGTATGCAGAACAAGGTTATTGCATGAAAGTTAGCATTTTGACATGTTTCTGGCAACAATACAAAGCCATAAATCATGCATCTCAAGCCTTTTGAAGGCCCTGGGTATGCAGGTTGCTAGCCTGTGTCAAAGCCTTTCCTGTATGATAGAGGTTGTCTTGGGCATAGTGATTATGAAATGTTTTAAAATAGTTTTCAATTCTTGGAGAAGTCAGGATTGGGGTTAGCAGAACTGCCACCTTGGACTTCCAGAGGGCAGGCCATGGCCTGTTCAGGAGCCTGGTTGACAGAGTCCCTTTTGAGAGGCAGTCATAAAGGGCAAAGGAGTCCAGGAAGGCTGGACATTCTTCAAGAAGGAAATCTTTAAGGTGCAAGAGCAGGCCCTCCACATGTGCCAAAAGAGGAGCCAGCAGGGGAGGAGACCTGTCTGGCTGAGCAGAAAGTTTTGACTGAAACTCAGGGAAAAAAAAGAGAGTTTATGACCAGTGGAAGACAGGCCAGGCAACTCAGGAGATCTACAAGGATGTCATGAGGTTATGCAGGGAGAAAATTCAGCCCAACCTGAACTTAATCTGGCTACTTCCATAAAAGACAATAAAAAATGTTTCTATAAATACACTGGCAACAAAAGGAGGACTAAGAAAAATCTCCATCCTTTACTGGATGAAAAGGGCAACATAGTGACAAAGGATGAGGAAAAGTCTGAGGTAGTTAATGCCTTCTTTGCCTCAGTCTTTAATAGTAAGACCAGTTGTTCTCTGGGTACCCAGCCCCTTAGCTGGAAGACAGGGATGGGGAGCAGAACAAAATCCCCATAATCCAAGGGGATATGGTTAGCGACCTGCTATGCCACTTAGACATACATAAGTCTATGGGGCCAGATGGGATCCACCCAAGGGTACTGAGGGACCTGGCAGAAGCACTCACGAAGCCACTTTCAATCGTTTATTAGCAGTCCTGGCTAACGGGAGGTTCCAGTTGACTGGAGGTTAGCAAATGTGATGCCCATCTATAAGAAGGGCCGGAAGGAGGATCCAGGGAACTACAGGCCTGTCAGTCTGACCTAGGTGCTGGGGAAGGTTATGGAGCAGATGATTTTGAGTACCATCACACAGCACATAGAGGACAATCAGGTGATCAGGCCTAGTCAGCATGGGTTTATGAAACGCAGGTCCTGCTTGACTAACCTGATCTCCTTCTATGACAATGTGACCTGCTTAGTGGATGAGGGAGAGGCTGTGGATGTCATCTGCCTGGACTTCAGCAAAGCCTTTGACACCATTTCACACAGCATTCTGCTGGAGAAACTGGCTGCTCATGGCTTGGATGGGCATATCTTCAGTGGGTAAAAGCAGGCTGCATGCTCAAGCCCAAAGAGCTGTGGTGAATGGAGTTAAATCCAGCTGGCAGCTGGTCATGAGTGGTGTTCCCCAGGGCTCAGTATTGGGGCCAGCTCTGTTTAATATCTTTATCAATGATCTGGACACGGTGATTGAGTGCTCCCTCAGTAAGTTTGCAGGTGACACCAAGATGGGCGGGAGTGTTGATCTCCTTGAGGGTAGGAAAGCTCTGCAGAGGGGTCTGGACAGGTTGGATTAATGGGCCGAGGCCATCTGTATGAGGTTCAACAAGGCTCAGTACTGGGTCCTGCACCTGGGTCACAACAGCCCCATGCAACGCTACAGGCTTGGGGAGGAGTGGTTGGAAAGCTGCCTGGCGGAAAAGGACCAGGTCAACAGCTGGCTGAATATGAGGCAGCAGTGTGCCCAGGTGGCCAAGAAGGCCAACGGCATCCTGGTTTGTATCAGGAACAGTGTGGCCAGCATGAGTAGGGATGTGATCGTCTCTCTGTACTCAGCACTGGTGAGGCTGCACCTCGAATACTGTGTTCAGCTTTGGGCCCTTCACTACAGGAAGGACACTGAAGTGCTGGAGCGCATCCAGAGAAGGGCAACAAGGCCAGTGAAGGGTCTGGAGAACAATTCTTATGAGGAGTGGCTGAGGGAGCTGGGATTGTTTAACCTGGAGAAAAGGAGGCTCGGGAGACCTTATTGTTCTCTACAACTACTTGAAAGGAGGTTGTAGTGAGGTGGGTGTTGGTCTCTTCTGCCAAGTCACAAGTGATAGGACGAGAGGAAGTAGTCTCAAGTTGCACCAGGGGAGCTTTAGATGAAAAATTTCTTCACTGAAGGGGATGTCAAGTATTGGAGTAGGCTGCCCAGGGAGGTGGTGGAGTCACCATCTCTGGAAGTATTTAAAAGACATGTAGATTTGGTGATTAGGAATATGGTTTAGTGGTGGACTTGTCAGTGTTAGCTTTAAGGCTGGACTCAATGACCTTAAAGGTCTTTTCCAACCTAAATGATTCTATGATTCTGTAATATTTATTGTCACTTACTAACGTCATTATCCAGACTTCTGAGGTTAAATTAACACTGCTTCACCCTTGCTAGAACTGATGGCTTCATTATATGAATTAGACATGGATCTTTTTCATATCCCTTACACAAGGAGTCTGATTAGTTGGAATATAGTACCCCAGTTGTGTTTGCAACTAAATTCAGAGCTTGAGGAAGTAGTAAGATGATCATTCTCCATCATGTTCTTCCTTTGCAAGGGTGTGCCATGAGCTGTTAAAATTTAGAGAACTTCTAAATTCCACATAGGAGCAGCTACATTGGAAAAAGTAAAATGAATGCTTGCCAGTTAGAGCAGAATCAGAGGGATAATTAAAACTTCAGCATATTGTGAAGAAGGAATATCATAAAATCATAGAATGGTTTCGGTTGGAAGGGACAGTATACATCATCTAGTTCCAAGCCCCCTGCCATGGGCAGGGACACCTTCCACTAGACCAGGTTGCTCAAAGCCCCATCCAACCTGGCCTTGAACACTTCCAGGGAGGCGGCAGCCACAGCTTCTCTGGGCAGCTTGGTCCAGTGCCTCACCACCCTCACAGTAAAGAATTTCTTCCTTACATCTAGTCTAAATATACCCTCTTTTAGTTTAAAGCCATTACCCCTTGTGCTGTCACTACATGCCCTCGTAAAAAGTCCCTCTCTGGCTTTCTTGCAGGCCTCCCTCAGTTACTGAAAGGACGCTATGAGGTCTTCCTACAGCCTTCTATTCCTGTGGGCTGAACAGCCCCATCTCTCTCAGTCTTTCATCCTAGGAGAGATGTTCCACCCCTCTGATTATTTTTGTGGCCCTCCTCTGGACCTGCTCCAACAGGTCCATGTCTTTCTTGTGCTTAGGGCTCCAGAGCTGGATGCGAGGCTCCAGGTGGGGTCTCACCAGAATGGAGCAGAGGGGCAGAATCCCCTCCTTCGACCTGCTGGCCATGCTTCATTTGATGCAGCCCAGGACACGATTGGCTTTCTGGGCTGTGAGCGCACACTGCTGGGTCATGTTGAGCTTCTCATTAACCAGCACCCCCAAGTCCGTGTCCTCAGGGCTGCTCTCAATCCATTCTCTGCCCAGCCTGTATTTGTGCTTGGGATTGTCCCAATCCATGTGCAGGACGTTGCGTTTGGCCTTGTTGAACCTCATGAGTTTCGCACAGGCCCACTCTCAAGCCTGTCAAGATCCCTCTGGATGGCATCCCATCCAGCCAGCGTGTTGACTGGACCACACAGCTTGGTGTCATCGGCAAACTTGGTGAGGGTGCACTCGATCCTGCTGTCCATTTCACTGACAAAGATGTTAAACTGT
>Ga0065711_1005841_pt1 | contig 22650 bp, 15 predicted proteins | sample Hoacrofraction12_FD_59098 | JGI IMG/M metagenome (GOLD analysis project Ga0065711, IMG submission 59098) | Hoatzin crop microbial communities from Cojedes, Venezuela - Epithelial fraction 12 v2 (version 2) | ecosystem: Host-associated > Birds > Digestive system > Esophagus > Crop | place... | reverse complement strand
AGGCGGGGTGAAGCGGCCGCGGCGGGCACGGCCGGGGCCGCGGAGCTGGAGCGGGCGCAGGGCTGATCCCTGCCGAGGGAACCGGCGGGGTGCTGCGAGAGCTCCCGGTGCGTGCGGTAGCGCGGCGGCAGCAGCTGCAGCGGTGCCCCCCGCAGCCGTGCGAGCGAGGCGGGTCGCGCCTTTTTAACTCGCTTTTAAAAAACCGCCTCCGTGAGCGGGGACCTGCCTGTTGGAAGCGTCCCGCTGCCCCCGGCAGCTGCTCCCTCCGAGCTGCCGGGCCCTCGCCCCAGCCGGTTGCTCGGCGCTGCTGTCGGGTTCCTCGGGCCAGGACTCGGCTGCGGCTGGCGAGCTCCCCTTTTCTGCCCTCCTCCCCAGCCTCTCTCCCCTCCAGATCTGTTAAATGTATCCTAGCTCGTCTCCGGTTCCCCGTAAGCACGTCTCGCCCTGTCTCCCGCTTTATTCCCAAACAGTGAGAAAGGTTTCCCAGTTTTCCTACCGTGACAGCCCCTGCCCTCGTTTTTGGGTTCTGTACGACTGCCATATGCAAACACCCCCAACCCCATGTGCAGTGCGGCATCGGTTCCTCATCCGCTGGGTTCTACCGTCTCTTCTATGCCCAAAGCCTTCGTGATTTGACCTGTGTGAATTTAGGTCTTTGTCCAAGGAAACTTTATTCCTAGAAACAGCTCTGCTCAAATAGGTTAACAGACTGATATCTGCAGTAGTTATGGATGTATGTGATGATTAATTGTGAAAATTATGTTTGCAGGACATTGCTTTCTTTCGCAGGTTCATCAGAGCAGAATGCCTGCCTTCTCCTTTGCCTCGAATCTAACCCTGGCTGTCTTAAGTCATTAATGAAAAGTAATATCCCTGTGCTACTCTCACCAGCTCCTTGCTGATACTTTTGGATGTTACTTTTAAGCCTGTGGCATGCTGCATGCCATTTGCAAATCTTTGTAGGCAGTGGTTGTTTTCTGGGGAAAGAATTTTAAAAATGCCACAAAACTTTACAAGCGGATTGGTTGCCTGCAAGTGTTTTCCTTGTTTTTCTGTAAGTGTCTCAAATCCGGTGGCTGTTGAAATGCACATCAGCTTGGCATAGTCTCTGTGGTTGCCAAGTGTGTGAGCCAGTTGGGTCTCAAGGAAGTGTAACTCACTGCAGTCAGTCCCATGGCGGCTTTTATTTCAACGAGAAGCAAACGTCTTTTGGTGAGTCACAGGAACATTGTTCCCTACAAGCTGGCTGTCAGGAAGTGCAGTCTGACAAAGCTGATGGACTCTCTACATAAACAGCTTTCCCCTACACCCAGTGCTGTTTTCACGTTCTTTGTGGATCATCAGATCCGGAGTCCTCTCAGATTCCCAACGCAGGCAGAATTAGCTACCATTCCGGGTGCGGTACTGTGGTGCTTGCCTCTCTTCCTGTATTCCTGCTTCTGATAGTTCCAGTTCTTTCTTTCAGCCATTTATTTCCTTTACCTCCCATCCCCGTCAAGACTTTTACTGTGGTTCCAAGCCTGTTCTTGGTACATGTGGCCTCTGTGTGGCCTTTGTACACTGACTGCATTGAAAAGAGTGTCTAGCTTTTCCTCTTGTGTGAGCCATTTTTCTGTGCCCCTCCAGTTATCTGTGGCGCCCAAATCATCTGGAAAACCTCTGTGTACACTTGCGGATGCTCAGCCTCAGGACGTGGATGTACCTGCATCGGCGTGGCTTTGAAGAGCAATGCCATGGCCAGAGGGGATGCTCCAAACCGAGCTCTTGCCTCGCAGCTTCAGGAAGATAACTAGCCTTCATCTTTTAGCATAGCTTCTGTTGGAAACAAGGTTTATGCCATCCATTAATATGTGTATACAGTATTTGTCCTCTAAATAATATTTTATTTCCATTTCCCAGTTTCAACCAAGTATGACATAAGAAGAGCAGTTCCAAGGTAATTGGGTTCTTGTGAATTTTGTAGAAACAGACCAACAGGGAAAAGCAAGCCTCGAGTCAGACACTTGCCAGTTTTCTCCCGTTTTTAGCCTAGTGACAGAGTGATACATTCATATGTGACCGCCTCCATTTGGCAAGAAGACATTCAGTGTAAATGAAGTTGTAAAGAGAAAAGGAGAAGGATTTGCTGGGTGAATGCCCCTGGACTGGCATCTCCCTCAAAACTTTAAAGAAGACAAATAACCCTGATTTGATACATCACATTTTGAACATGGAAACAGAAAACCTTAGTACAGTTCTGTGTAAACATTTAATCAAGCAAGGAACACATTTCTGTAGGAGATCTGATTTCCTGAGTTGTTCTGGTCACAAAGCGCTTTGTTGTTATTTTGCTGCATCTCCAGGGCACAGCTCCCATCTTTGTTCTGCCAGGCACACGTTTGCTCAAGTACAGCAAGTACAGAAGGGCTATGATCTCAGCAAGTGTCTTGAGATGTATTTTATTTTGACAAAATTGGCCAACAGTTTCAAGACTTACTGAATGTCGTCATATAAGCACCATTTGCTTGAAACCAAGCAAAAGCAATGATCTCTCATTCTGACTGACAATAACGTATTCCTTGATGCGGCTCGTGGGGCAATTCCCAGATCATTTGTAGCAATGACAAGATACTGGATTTTTTTGTTTTGGTTTGGATTTTTAGCTGTTGGTCCTTGTCAACTGCAGATGACAGGTATGACTTGTCCTGGCAAATTTGTTCTACCTTATATACAGGTGCGATGATGTCCTTAGAAAGAGTCCCTTTACAACCGCAGTGTACATGTCCACATAAGGATTGTGAGCTACGTGTGAATCCTGGCAATTCAGGCATGTGAAAGGAAAAAGCTACCTGGTAACAGGAAAAATTCTTGATCTTCAGGGATGTTTACAGAGGGTGTAACTGGCAAAGGAGTTTTTTACCTGGCACAGTTATGTGAAGACAAAGGTATTCAGGCACCTGAGATCAACAGGAATAAATACTACGTTCCTAAATACCTCTTTGAATCTTGCTAAAAACCTCCCTGCTGTCTTTCATGTGTAGGCAGATGATTAGTTTTATTCTTTAAGGAAAATATCTCTTAAGGTACGTCAGTAATGTCTCAACTTTCTCAGGCTTCATTTGACTGTGATTCTGGGAAATTTAAAAATGCAAGCCAGGTATTCAGGGTCTTTTTTGATCAACTGGGTCTGCTCTGCAAACATCTGAATAGTAGGATTTGTGCCTTTAATTAATACTGATTAAATAAAAGTACTCTGAAATGACATGAGAAGAACTGCGATGTGTTTAAAACTCAGTGTTTAAACTTCAAAACTCAGCCTGATACTGGTCAGTGATAGGCCCTAAGGTGCACATCCTTGAATTTTGCTGAAGTTTTGGTCTGGAATATGATTCCATTGCCTGTAGCTGATACTGACATATGCATTTAGGGAGACAGAATTTTCTTATAACGATTCTTCCATGACCAGCTGCAGTGTTGTCAGCATCAACTTAAATACAATTTTGTTCTTTTGCTTGAAAATCTACTTTTCTTGTTTGTTCTCTAGTGTTTGACTGTTTAGTTTGTAACAGTCAGAGTTTTAAAGAAATAGAGTCTTCTTAAATGAAAGTGGGGATCCTTACATAAGGATCTTTCCTTACGTGTTCTTCTCCAGAGCTGGAGCTTCAAGTCGGTCCTTGCCTTCCACGAGAATCGATGACTCTGCAAGACCCTGACTTGTGACTGGATGAAGGCAGGGCAAGCAGTAAACCTCCTGTCTGTTAGACATTGCTGTTGGATTCACTGCTTTGTAGACTCAAAGCAGCATGAACTATTGCTTAGCATGATATGTCCCCGTATTGCTAATGAACCGAATCACAAGATGGTACTCTCTGTATTACAAAAAAAATGACTCACGGAGTTGTGAGCCCTGGGGTATTTAACTTAGCTAGCTGAAGTGGCCCCACCTCAATGTTTAGATAAAGATGGTACATCTGACAGGGAAGGGCATTCTTACTGATACCACGTGTCAGGTTAATAAGCAATCTTAGATGTCTCTGTCTGTCCACGCAATTTAATTGTATTCCAAGGAGAAATGCATTGATTTTAGAGATGATGTGGACTCATTTGTTTCCCTTTGGCAGAACTGACTTTTCATGTCTCTGTTGGTACAAGCATCTTTTCTCTGTTACACTGCAGCAGAAGAAATGGGCTTGCTACGAAGTCCTTCATATCAAGGAATTTCGAGGGAATTTCTGCTTTGACTGTAATAGGCTGAGGATGAAGTGGCAATCTCAGCCTTGGGATCTCACTGAACAGATGCATGAAATAACGTGGAAGAAACTGAAACAGCAAGAAACAAGGAGAATCGTGAGATTGGAATTGGTTTGGAATTCAGATATAAGGCTGTGGCTTGCTTATTTTGTTCTTGACTGGTGTTTGTTTAGTGGTATTAAAAGGTGAAGTAAGTATTGTTACAGTTGTGCTATGCAGAAAGCCTTTTCAGATATGTGACAGTAATACTTGGGAGCACAAGATGAATGAGAGGCCCATGTGGGTTAGCTTGTGCTGGGGGACTGACTGTTGTACTTTGCAAATATAGTGCCATTCACCAGGGAATCCTAGAAACACTTTACACAGGGCCACATGCTGCTCTCCTTGCGGTTGATGGTGATAATAAGAATAGAATAGAATATTTCAGTTGGAAGGGACCTACAACGATCATCTGGTCCAAATGCCTGACCACTTCAGGGCTGACCAAAAGTTGAAGCATGTTATTAAGGTCATTGTCCAAATGCCTCTGAAACACTGACAAGCTAGGGGCATGGACCACCTCTCTAGGAAGCCTGTTCCAGTGTTTGACCACCCTCCTGGTAAAGAGATGCTTCCTAATGTCCAGTCTAAACCTCCCCTGGCACAGCTTTGAGCCATTTCCACGCGTCCTGTCACTGGATCCCAGGGGGAAGAGCTCAGCACCTCCCTTTCCACATCCCCTCCTCAGGGAGCTGTAGAGAGCAATGAAGTCTCCCCTCAGCCTCCTTTTCTCTAGACTAGACAAGCCCAAAGTTCTCAGCCACTCCTCATGGGGCATTCCTTCCAGCCCTGTCACCAGCTTTGTTGCCCTCCTTGTGACACATTTGCATACCTTACCATCCTTCTTAAATTGTGGGGCTCAGAACTGCACACAGTACTCAAGGTGAGGCTGTACCAGCTCTAAATAGAGTGGAATAATAAGAAAACCACTAAATACAGAGGGATAGTTAAGAAAATAAACCAACAGTGGGAGCAGTCAGGCCCACAAAAGCCTTTGGGTTCCTTTGAGGCAGGTGGATATTGCTGTATCTGTGGAATAGCTGAGCAAAGTGCAGCACATGATTCTGTGATGTTTGCCCAGGCGATGCAGGAATTAATTGGCAGAGTCAGGAACAGCGACAGAAGTCGGACCAGTAGCCCAGTTTGCAGGCTTCCTTTCCCAGGCACATTCCTCCCACAGTTGGAGAGTAACAGCACCTTGTAACCTCTTTCAGTATCATGCCTTATGGGGCTAAATAACAGAATGTTCAGGAAGCGGTTATCTTTGATGGAGTGAGAGATGTTTTTCAAGGCTCCTTGAAAATACTTGATTTTCAAGAATGAGTGTACCTGTAAGAATTGCTTTGATCCAGGCTGGCATATACGATCAGAGTTCTCATAAATTCTGAAATTGTTTGTGTATTTTCTGCTGAGTAAACAGCATAGTCGTCAAAACCTTAATCCATGACTCCCAAACAACGTACAAGATGAGCACCTGTGATTGAGCACATGGTCATCTTTCTTCTCTTCGTGTGTTGGGCTGATTCTGAAGAGCTGTGTTCTCTGCCGCAGGTTAGCTCTGTGGTGCTGAAGGAGCATGTACAACCAGAGGTTTAAAATGGCACCAGTGATGTCGGGTGCTTCACATGTTGTCGAGTGTGGCACCGTCTGTCGGAGGCGATGCTTGAAGGATAGATGCTGCTGAGAGCATCAGCATCTCCATCTGTGAAACAGGGACACTAATGTCTCGTCTCACAGGGTACGCTCAGTGTGTGTGGCAACGGTGTTGTAGGTGCTAGGTTGGAGGGTGTCATGTGTGGGACAGGTAAACCACCCATAGTGGATCTGGATACTTTGGTTTATGTGAAATCCCATGAGATTGGAGCTTTCACTTTACGAGATTCTCACACTGACTCACCAGCTGGCTCTACTGGACTGACACAATAGCAATAAAAAAACTAGGCTATGAAAAAAGTGTAGGATTACTTTTGGCTGTGTTTTCTCTCCACCTGACATATTATAAGTGATATGTTATTTAAAACATTGCATGCTTGTCTTTTGTTTTCCTGCCATTATAATGAGGCAATCCTAGCAGAAAAAGATGTGTTGCCTCTGATTGAGTAATGTGAGAGATGCAACAGATGGTCTTTCTCCAAGCTTTGTAGCACCTTGTCAGTACAGCGTGAAGAAGTTTGTGGAAGCTGAAGGTGGAAAGCCTACAGGCACTGACGTACCCTCTGTGTTTCCAAGTCAGTTAGATGGGAAGGCAGGGTCCTGTGAGGAAATATGGCTGCACCTTAAAGGTTCTGCAAATAAATGAGAGAAACCAATCTTTGGAGCTGTCAGTTCTTCCCCAGGCTGTGCATTTTCTTTAACTTAGGTGACTGATTTTTCTTAATGCAAAAGTCTCTTTGCATGAGCGTTCTTGACTCTCCGGGGAGCCGTGGTAGTGGTTATATGAATGGCAGATGACAGCAGTTGACAAATGTACGTGATGTTTCTTATGTAGGTCAGCAGAAACGGTCTATAGCTGCAGCGAGTTAAGCACACGCTTTGTGTGAAGTATGTAGTTAATAGCACTAGCTCCGTAAACACCAGAGAAGCGCTTGGGTTAATTTAGATCTCCAGATAAAAAGAGCACCCAAGGAAAAAATTTCTTGTTACCTTGTCTTTTAAGTCCATAGTAGTCAGGGTAAAAATCTTGACTCTGTGACAATATTGCCCTTGGCTTCACCAGAGCCTGGGACTTTCCCTTGTATTGTCAGATTGTAGACCTGCCAACTCCATTAGTTGTTCTCTCATTGGGTGCATGCTGCTGGTGTGAGATACCAATCTGCAGAAAATGTCTTCAGTCTAAAAGAAAGGAAAAAATTTCAGGCTTCTTTGTTTTGGAATGATTTTTTTTTAGTATACAAGCTTCAAATTCCTGTGTTGTAGCACTTTTCCCCCTCTCTTTACATCCTTATTCCCTAGTTACTACTTAATTTTTTTAAGACCCTTGCAGTGTAGAATTAATTTCTTTACCCAGATTTTCTCAAATCCAACCCCACGTATGACTGCTTCTCCTCTGAAGCACTGGAGTTGGAAGGCAATGCCATTGGCACCGAGCTCTTGGTCCAGAACTAAAGGTCCTTGTCAGAAAGACGACCTCGTTGTGGAGATCCTCAGAATGACTGTTCCCTGCCCTGAGAGAAGTTTGTGGATAAATGTAGAATCAATAAATTAATAATTAGGGAGGCAAAGAAGAAGGAAGGAAGAGAATGATGATAGAGCGGTGAGAGGGAGTTCCTGCAAGGAGGGTGTCCCTAGCACTGCCTGGCAGCTGCCAGCAGCCTGGGCTGTGTGAGCAGTGGTAGCTGAGCCACCTCCCGCTGCCTGCCGTATGGCTGGCTTCCATCAGCCTAGACCTTGCTGCCCACGTTCCTGTTCTGCCTGCAACACCACATATCTTCTCCAGTGCTGTAGAAATCGGGTAGGAACATCTTCTGTGCCTTTGCAGAATGCCCTTGCTTCAGATGCTCCCTTAGAGGCATCCCTTGTCGTGATGCTTGTACACCATAACCACCGGGTGGCAGTGACCTCAGGGATGCTTGGGACAGGGCTGCCAGGAACCCCAAAGATATTCGTGCCTGCAGTATTACTCTATTTCTCCCCTGAGGTGTTTGCTTGTCCAGTTATTGTGTATTGTGAGAATGAAGAACGATGGTGGAGGGCTGGTACTGTTGTTCTAGTGTGCAGAGCAAAGCAGCATTTCCAGTCTGATGAAAGACCTGAAGACGTTTATAAAAAATATTTTTGTAAGTGATTGCATGAACACATTTAATCCCAGTACTTTAAATGTCACAGCCTTTTTTTTTTTTTTAAGCCCTGCTGGGTTTGAATAGTTGTAGTTAGTCAGTGCTGAGGAACTTACCTGGATGTTACAGGCTGCTTCAGCACTCCACGTGTAATTGTTTTCTATAGTGTGCCCTTCCCGTCTCATCTGTCACTCTGGTATTTGTGAAGTGCCTTTAGGTTATTGCTATTAGCAGGTTACACCTTAGTTTGGGGATTTGCAAATTGATGTTTTTTTCAGTTAAGCAACTATACCAGCAGCTAACCCACATCTTGGTTCTTTTAGTCTTGCTTAGATCAGATCCGATGTTTCTCAGGGTTTGGTTTTGTGTGTGGGTTGGGTTTTTTTGGCTGTGTTTTTTTTAATGCTAACTAGTAAAGTAAAAATACTTTTTTTTCTTGTTGAATGGGACAGAGCGTAATGACTACCTCATCCTGATCTTTCAGATGCTCAGCTTGCAGGTGGGACACCTGAATCATTAGGCTGTGCCTAATGGTTAGGTTCTGCATAATGATTCATTATTTACACAGTGAAATTGTACCAGAAAGAGAGCCCAAGAACTTGACGCCTGCCTGTGCCACCTCTGCCAGTACCTCCGAGCGCAGTACTCAGGACAACCTGAGTGCTTGGTGTGAGTGTTCCTTTCTGAAAAGTCCTTTCACAGCAGTTCCAAACCAGGTTCTCTGGGGAGTAGCAATTGCGTGGACAGTCGCTTTATACCAGTTATTCTAATTCATGATTAAAGTATAGTTAGAAATACGATCTTTCCCAGAAAGTGAAAATTTTGATTCCCACACATCCCCAAGCTGCATTTTGCTTGTTATTAAGGGATCAGCTTCCACCTCTGCCCGTCCTATGGTACCACCCTGCGCTAGCGCATGGTGGATTTTCGCCTGAGCACTCTCATGCTTTTTCTTCCAGTCTTGTCCTCACATGTAATCCTTCCCAAATCCACGTCATGACCATCTCTCAGATTCCTCCTTAAAACTCTTTTGCTGCAATGTCTATGGAAATTTGACCGTGGTTAGGCAGCTGCTGCTCTGCCGGTGGGTTTTCATGCTAATACTGCCCTGTTCCTCCTATGTCTGTCCCCTCTATCTGTATCCATATTCTGCTGCTTTTCTGCCTCAGCAGTAACCTCGGCGAATGGGGGATGCCACCACTGCTCCACACGTGCTACCTGCAGCATGGTGGAGTGCTGGTTCACAGCTACAACCTGAGCCTCTGCAGAGTAGTAAGAACATACAACACACTTGTAATGGTCTTGGAAGAAAGTTTTTTGTACTGCTGCTCAGTTTCCTACCTGAGGGGTTTCAGAGCTCAGACAACGCTTTATAATCTATAATCCTTATAACCCTATTGGGGTGACAAATTCTCTCTCGTAAACAGGCAGTGGTCTGGTACATCACTGGCTGTTGAAAAATGCAGACTGTTAGTGGGCCATGAGGCCAGTTTGTCCAGAGTATCACCTAAGTACAGTGGGTTAATCATTGGAGCAGCATAGTCATTTAACTCCGTGGGCTGCACGGGGTTGCCGAAGTGTGTTTCCTTTGCAGTGTCTTCAGACTGTCAGATAATCGAAGATCATCCAACTGGTTTTCTTACAGATGTCGTTGATTGCGTGTTTGAACATGGAGATGTCAGGCTAAAGAAGGGGCCATTCAAATGCCTGCCACTATCACAACAGAAATGATAGTTGGCCTGAAGAGTGGGAAAAACATTGTTCCATCGCTCGCTGAATATAGTGTCCTTTGTATAGGAAAGAAGGGAATGGCAGGTCAGATGTTGTGAGAACACTTGGAATATTTTGCTGAAACGGCGGTGTGCTTTGAAAATATTGAAATGTGTAAAATCAGATTTGGTCTAAAGGGAATTATGCTCAAGTGATAATCTAGGATTTATATATTTAAAATATGTTATGATACTAACTTCCTGATAGTTTTATGGGGAATGCTGCATTTCTGACCGTTAGTTTGATCCTTTCATTTCTGTCTCCGGGTTGTGGCTGTCAGGGTAGCTGCTGGGCTGCTTTGCTTTCTAGGTTAGTCACCCAAAGAGACCGCTTCTTACTGTGTTTTAGGAGCTGCTCTGTATAGCTGATGTTAGACATATATGCTCTGTTTCCTAGTTTCAGTCTTTTTTTTTTTATTTAACAAGACTATGGCAGATTTACAGTGACTATGGGATTTACCACAGTAGAGAGAGAACAGGGGAAAAGCGTGTGAAGGGGTTCCTTTATAGGCATTTTAAACTCCGCCATTCAAACAGCAGCACAATCATAAAACAACCCTGATTTGACTTTCAGATAAATGGACCAGTTTGCATTCCCTCAGGCATCGCATATCTTAGTCTGAAGACTGATGTGTTTTGAGATATTATCGTTTCTAAGGATTATTCATGTTAGCAAAAGGCTAACAAGACACTTGGAAAATAGCTTGTATGTCAGTTCCCTCTCTAGAGGTACTGACAGTGTTGCTAACACCTAAGATGTTCCACCTGTCCCTTGTTTTTTTTCACCATTGGTGGCAAAATTCTGTGTTTGGTTGGCTGCATTGGGGTCACCATTGCACTTGGGGGTCACAGCCTAGCTAAGGCTACTAGTTTTCAGATAATTGTCTGTATCAGCAACTTCGCGGGGTTAGCTTGACTGACAGTTTCTACTGCATTGCTGTTCTTCCACCTAGATTTTCATCCCATCTTTGTTCCTCTCTTCAATTTTTCCGCATGCTGTTCACTTCTGCTGTCTGATTCTGAAGTAGGTGGAGAGGTTCATAGTTTTATCCCTATTTGTATTTGTAACTTCTGATTTGGAAGTAGAATTTGAACCAACTTTTTTCCCCATGTTTTGTTTTCACTGATTTCTCCACCTTTCCTCCACTTTTATTGTAGTCCTAGAAATGCTGCTCAGTACAAATCATGATACGCAGCAAACGTAAAACTAGAGCGATTGTTGGCCAGGTGGATTTGCTTTGGATTTACACTAGCTTGAGTGTAAGTGGGATTTGGTTTGGTCCGGGAGTATAGTAACTGGATTTACACCATTAGGATGATGCAAATGGCAGTGGGTGGGTAAACCAAACCAGTGGGTTTCGTTGAATGTCTAAGAGCGGATGTACTCAGCAGGCTCATAATTAATTGAGAGAGAATGCTGCTTTGTATTTTCCCATAGTTTTGGAGAATCAAGAATGGAGAATTCATCATGTGCTCCATCATGAGAGACAGCTAACGCCTACAAAACGTGTTCCATTTAGCCAAATTCTGCAGCAATGGTATTGTCCGAAAGTATCAGCTAACCTCTTTTTTGCATTGCTCCCTTGTAACTAAGAGAGGAATCTAGATTAGTGTGTCAGTCTGTGAAGGGAATCTCCTGCTAGAGAGCTGAGAATAAAAAAGAAGTGATGATAAAGTGGGTAGAAAGGAAAATTATAGTTATGTTAGAGGCTGAACCAATGATTTCCAAAAATCTCAGCTCTGACATGTACCTGTCCGCATGTTTACTTCTTGCTGGTTTTCGTGCTGCATGTTCTGGACTAATTCCTGTTCAGCAAACATCTGTCAGGTGTAGCAATTTCAAGCACTAATCCTTACGGGAATTAACCAGCTTGTTAGCTGATGACCTGAACCAGATAGTTTCTGGGGATTATTGCTGTTTAAATCTTACCTACCTTTCAAACAGTGGCAGCATGCCGTGCTGGTTTTCTTTTATTTTTTTTTTTTTAATTTCTTCCGGGCTGATATGTCTTCAGGTCGTCATCCCCTCCTTCCCTCCTGCTGCGCGGCAGGAGGCAGAGAGGAAATCCTGTGCCGCCGTGGGGGACGCCCCGGCTCCGCTTCGCGCCAGGCCCGCGGGCTGCCGGCCGGGCCGAGGTCGGGCTGGACACCCGTCGGGGACTTGGATGGCATCGCCACAGACTTTCTCCTGCCTTTTTCAGATTTCCTCAGATTTTGGTAAGGGTTTTGCAAGGTTTGTTGCTTCTGTCTCATGAGGAAGTGAGATGGTCATGACCATGCAGCGTGCCAGTATCGCTGGGCTCCTCATTACGTTTTAACTCATTTTCAGCTTTCTGTGAAATTTGCCAGAGAGATAGAAGAATCAAAGACCAAGTTCCTTGAGACCTCAGGGATCTGAGATACGATGAAGAGGAGGTGGACATCAGCGGCCTGCTGGGGAGGGCGGTGGGCGAGGGCCGCGGCAGCAGCCTGGCTCCGGAGAGAGCCCCGGCCTTGGTGCCGGTGCCGCGGGCGCTGGCGGGGCGGCTGGGACTGGCTGGGGGCGAGGGCCCCTGCGACGGAATACGGCCCGGTAAGATGTTTTGTGAGAAGCAGGCCAGGATGGGGAACTCCTTCACGTGAGGCAGGAAAAAAGAAGTGAAAGTATCCCTGCCATGGCGCTCTCCGCAAGGGCTGGAGATAAGGGGCAGCCAGTGAAGCTGGCAGAAAGTGTCTGTTGGAAGTGTTGCTGGTGCTCAAGACCGTAGTATCAGCTCTTACAGCCCCAAAATGTTCACTGAATCGGCACTGCTGAGAGCCCTTCCCTGAAGTTTGTTAAGCAGCGTGGGTTTAAGGTCCTATAGACGACTTTTGAAACACGACCTGGGTGCATGCAGTAAGTTAAAAAGAGATTCAAGAGATTAAATGTTATTTTTTTAAGTAGGGAGTATAGTTTCCAGAAGCGTTGCTGCTTGTGTTGTGCTCATTGAGCGCTTCACACGTGACATGGTTGCTGGCAGCTCTGTTGTGCTGCAGATCAGCAGTGGTCCCCCATCACAGAGTCAGATGCCTTTTCCCGAGGCAGGTGATAACCTGCCTCTCCTGTTTTCTGAATCAACCTTTAGCAAGGTACCTGCTGAGCCCTGGTCTATGAATTCAAAGGGCAGATAGCAGGGGGAAAACTCCAGTGATGTGAAATGCCTTTAAAATGTATCAAGTATTTGTGGTGTCTTTAAAAAATGGCTTTGGAAACTACTGAGGAAAGATTGTTATTTCTTTTAGATTAAAGTTAAGTTTGTGCCATGATGTATATTACTCTTTCTAGAAGATTTATGTATTACTTGGATTATAAGAATCTATATTTTTACACCTTTTTCTTCTTTGAATTGTTTGAGAGTGGTGAGTGCTATGACACATCTGTCAGGAGATGTTTGTCACATATACCAGTGTGTGTGTGTGCAAATCCTCAGCTGATGCAAATCCCTGATGCTCTAAACGTATCTCTGTTAGCTCGCTGGCAGCCCCAGAGATATGTCCCATAATATTTAGTGTGGAATTTTCAAAGTTGCTGAGACGAAGTAGGCCCTGAGGTCCCACTGGGGTCTAAACAGAGCTGAGCTGCCTGATCTTTTCAGATGTTCACAAGAAACAAAGATCTTTGGTTTGTCGTAGTATTCTATTTCTAAAAGGTAATTATAAGTGGATGATGTAAGAGTGAGATGAATGAGCATCGGCTTTACTCTAGCTGCTCAGCATGGTGATTACCTGTGATCACAGCTTTAAATAACTCTCTGGTCCTCCTCACTGGAGGTGGACTGCTGACAAACGCGGCTTGCTGCTGCGTCCTGCTGCCACTTTACTCTCTGTTTTAGTTTTAATTAAGCTCAGTAGGAGGATGTTCAAATCCCTTTTAGGTTTATGAACTGTAAGACCTCAGTCCTCAGGCGAAAAAGACTACTAAAAAGACAGTGCTGCTTCTTCTTGGAGGCATTCTTCATCCCTCTTGTGAGATGGGGAGCTGTGAGATGGGGGGCTGTCGGAGCGCTGGGGTTGTGGCCATGGCGGTCTCTCTGCAGAGCCTACAATGGGCTGCATGGAGGGGGCTTTGCAACTGAAAGCGGAGACGCAGTCTCACTCTGCGAGCCGCAGCCCCTGGCAAGCACGCACAGGGGGAGGGTGACAAAGATGTGGAAACTGCAATAGTTCAGGCAAAAATGAGTCACGGGAAAGCTGCCTGGTTTATTCAATTCCAGAAATGTTCTCAGCTGCTTAAAATTATTTTATATCCACCATTTTGCAGTGCTCTGCTTTGTTTCTGAGCTTGGTAATGAAGTTGCTGGCAATTCTAATAATGTAGTTTGTTTGGGACACAGGCAAGCCTTGTTTGCCCGTGGGTTTGTCTGAACACAAACGACTGCCATTTTGTAATATAAAGCCTGGCATTACCAGCTTAATGCAAATATTACTTTAAATTGTGTCGAGAGTGCTGGATGTTTAGATCTAGCTTTACTTACTCTGCTGTATGTTTCGGATAGCATTTCAACTGTTTAGCTCTTGCAGTGGTAATTTTTTTCCTTCTTTATATAAACAGATCTTCCTTTTCTGTACAAATTAGAATCTGCTGATTTTTCCATAATCATGTGCTTTGATCCCATGAAAATAACTCGTACTTTAATCAACAGCTTCAGTATTTAAAATCAGTGTTGTCCTACTTGCCACCTACATTTTTTTTTAATTCCAGTGAGTCTCACTTTCACCATAGAAATATCTCATTAGCATCATCCTAGTGATAATGTTTTGAAAGATATATCTGAGAAAACTTATGCTTTGAGGAGTTAGTCTTTCAGCTGTTCTTCTATAGGGGCCGAAAGACACTGTACCCTTAGAGTATACTTGTTAAGCACTTGCAAGTGACTTTATTTCTGACAAATATTTCTAGTACATACTTGACTTAAAAGGTTTGTTAGTTTAAAAGCTGTGTGCTTAGTGCTCCCAGGTTGCCCACAATTGCTCACTCAGAGGCAGAGGTGTTTGGTGGTCAAATAAGATTTTAACACTGGTTTTGTAAGGGGAAAAAGAATTGTGTGCGCAAAAAAAAACCTAGATCAAAGTGTTGGAACAGTGATGTGGAAAATGAAAGGATGCAGACTTGGAGACAGATTGACATCCCGTAGACCTGAGCACCCACGTTACAATTGCAGGCCCCTTCGGACCATGGGGTTCCTGCAGAAGGCAAGTTGTCCCACCTCTGGCACGGATCCTTGCTTGGAAGTGCCTCTCTCTCTCACTGACTCCGCAGAGCACTGGGGGACTGGAGTCCTGATTATGAAAATGGCCTCAGGAGTTACGGTGTGACAAACTGCACGAGAAGAACTGCTGCCAGTCAGCTGGGGAAGATGGACAATTTCTTACTAGGGTTGTGATGCCAAGCCAAAATCAAGCAGTACAGCTGGGGTACTAAGAATCTCAAGGAAGAATTACTGGAGAATAGTCTACAGACCAAAACTAATTTCCAGAATATATTTGGCAAATAGTTAGGAGTAACCACACCTTTGAGAAAATGGGATTGTCCATGCACAATATATGACCAGTAAAAGAGGAACGATTTATCAGATGTATTATTCACTCTGAGTTGTTCACTGATCTCTAGCAAAGAGGCAGATGCCGCAGAGGTTTATTAGTCAGTATATCAGTGCTATGACCGGCACCCGGTACTGAGGGATTGTACAGTCTGTGGAGGACAAGTGGGACATTATTAAACACATAAATTCTAGTCTCCAGAGACCGTGAGACTAATGATGTTGGCTTGCAGTGCTTTTTCGTTGCCTGACTGATGGTCAGCTCTTAGGGAGCCAAGCAAAGCTGAAACCTAGCCTATTTCAGCAGCTGAGGACAAGTTCACAAGATGTAGATTGCTGGTAAGCCCGCAGGTACCTTTCAGGGGCAGTTTCCAAAGCAGATTCCATGGACCTGAAGAATCTCTGCTGAAGTTGTAGAGAGGAGGTGTCTGACCTGTGATTTCCCAGGCTGAAGAATCTGTGTTTGGTGACCAGGAAAGGGAAGCCTCTTGTCCTTAAGGTTAAAGTCAATAAACGGACATCTGCGTCGCTGTAGAGACCCTTGAAGGAGTACGTATTAGAAAAGGCTGAAAATCACTCTGCAATGTTTATTAACTGAATTATCAATTTTATTCTTGTTCTTTTAAGTATTTCCTTAGTGCCTAGAGGCAAGAAACAAAGTGGCTTTGAACCTGAGGTGTTATCTACAAAGGGGATAGCGATAGCCTAACTCCCCGGGGGCACTGACTGAATAAATGCTCTAAAGGTTGTTTAATACCTCAATAACGTGAGGATGGAGGATCAAAATCTAAACCAGACAGATATCTAATACAGATACTCTGTCTCACTGGTGGTAAAAAGGAATTCTAGACCAGCACTAAAACCTGCATTTTACTTACCTAATTGAATCATGGTAGACCAGCCTGTCTCCTAGAGTGACCTGGCGATGCAGATGTATGTGTGTGGAGTGTATGGAGCGGGGAGAGATTTGTAATTAAGAGTCCTCACCTATACGTTTTACTTCCAAATGACATGAAGATTGAAATATGAAAAAAAAAATAATGCTGTGGTCAGATCTACTGATTCTCGTTCCTGATACTGAAAGGGAAGATAGCCTCAGGACCCAACTCTGCCTTACTTGCATATGATTCCCTTCAGATATAGAACTATTTTATGAAATGGCTTTTTAGGCCTGGGAATTGTATATTTTCCACAACAGTCTTAGAAAGCAAAATTATATCCCATTTACACTGATTCTCACCAAAGTCTGAAATTAATCTTTAAGCACTTGAAAAAAAATCAGACTTTTTTGAGAGTTAGCCCATGCCTAACATGTCTCTGATTTTCACTTTTTTGTATCAATAGATGGAAAATTGTCAGATGTGATCATGTTGTGGCAGAATGTCTTGCATTAGCCATAGGCTTCCTGTGGATTGTTTTGTAAGGGAAAAGAAATGGTTATGATATGCATGAGTGCTGTATGTACTTATGATGTTAGCATTCCTTGGCTGAAGAGAATGCTTGTAACTAGGATATGGATGTGTCTATTCCAAAAAAATGTTTATTCTCTAGCTCACTAATTAGGGCAAACAGTTGCTGACTATCATAAACATTCACTGCAAATAACACAGGAAGAGGCTGTGCTGGAAGGTGGCCAAGGTGATAGGATTAATGTTTTGAGCCTCTAAAAGCTTATGCTGGAAATAACTACACCTTTTGTTTGAAACCTTGAGGGCTTCTGCACCTACTCAGCCAGTTTAACTCAGCTCTATGTGGGTGTGGCTACCCTGGAGGCTTTCAGTCCATCAGCTGGTAAAGCATCAGCTACTAGTAACGTGATTCAAAATAGCTCCTCCTGGAGCAGACCAAGAATATTCAGCTTTGGAATGACAATGGTCAGTGCTTCGCTTCTGTGATCTGCGCTAGCAACTGACCCTCCCCTCCAGCCTGAAGCCAAACGGGTCAGAGCTCCCACCTCTGCTCCTTCTCAGAGCTCTCTTTACAGCATCCGGGGAAGATGAAAATTAGTAAATTATCCCAGATACAATTCCCAGAACCAAAATTGCTTCCACACTCATGCATTTGTGTAAAATTTGGCACAGTCCAGTGGGTTTTTTTGAATCTTTTTTTCCACATTCAATCCCAGAACCAAATGGAAAGGGTTATGAAAAGTTTGAAGTATTTCAGTAATTGGATAACGGTCTCCCTAATGGTGAGTGATTTGAATTTTGTGGAGCATTTTTGTGCTTTTGTTTTTGTAAGAACTGAGTTCTGGAAACTAGTCAAGTAGTACATAGATATAGGAATCCAAGACACATTGAAACCATTTAAACCCCTATGTTCTATAAATGTAGGTTTTAAAAGAATGTGTAAAATGGGTGTGGTTATGAGAAACATTTTAAGAAGTGGGTTTTTTAAAAAAAACAATAAGCAGCGTGACTTGGCAGAGAGAAAATAGTACATTAGGAAACATTGCAAAATAATAGGATAATCCTAACAAATAGACACTGCACTTGCAAAATAACTTTAAAAGTTCTCAGTATTGCATTACAAATATTAAACAAGTAAATCTCTCAATACCCTCATGAGAGTTATTAGATGCGCTGGAAAGATTGCTGAAGGAGCTGTGCTTAAGGAAGAAGCTCTCAGAGAAGTTTGGCCCTGCAAGTGCTGGGTGGATCCCACAGAGGATGCCCTGTGCCCTTCACTGCGTCAGGGTCTGCTCTGGAGACTCTGGCATCTTCAAGTCCCTCAGCAGCACTGCTGCCGTGCAGGGGCCTCAAGAGCTATGATGCAGAGCAGGCAGCTAATTAATTTATCCACTCTTTCAGTGAGACAGCTCCAAGACCACAGCTGATACAAGGCTGCCTCTGTATCTCTTTAGCCCAGCCCAACAGAAACAGGGCACAGCTCAGGAGCTGAGCAGTTCCGACAAGCAAAGCCCAGCTTGCTGCTGCTTTGGAGCTCGTTAGTTCATGTCGGGTATCGAGCCTCTGACTCGTGGCTGAGCTAGGGGGACGGTGAGCGTGCCCCAGCACCCTGCCAGCTGCCCCTGCTCCTCCGGGAGTCTGGGAGCCGGTGGAGAGTTACAGTCCTCTGACTTCCCTCCTTGCTAAATGGTTTTGTGCCTGGATGAGAGACAGGGAGGGGAGAGGTGCTGACTTGAGACAGGTGTGTTGCCACAGGAGTTCATCTTTCCCTCTCCTGAAGGAACAGCTATCCTGTGCATGGTAGTGGAGTCATGGGCGGGCCAGGACAAGCCCTGCTTGTGCTGTGGGTGTGCGGTGGGTCTGGCAGCGCAGCTGGGCGAGGGCTGAGGCACCATGCCTGCTGTGGCACTGAAACATGTGTGCCTGCCCAAACACTACCAGCTGGTGTTGTGGCGGCCATGGCGGGCGATTCTGAGAAGGTAGGAAGACCAGTGGTGTGGAAGAGGTTCAGCTAAAGGATTCTGGAGCTAATCTGCGTCTCACATTTTCCTGTTCCTGAAATGTGCTTTTTCTAACCTCAGCACCTTGATATACATTTCCTCCTTACCTCTACTGAGTGACTGTGTTATTGCATTTGGACAAATAAAACTTGGTTTTGCTCAGCATCTCATTATCTATGCCAGAATTTCTTATGCACAGTTATTACCCTCATTTAGTAACATGTGTATGGAGATGCTAAACACTTTCTGCAGTATAAATACGTCTTCTATGGTATGAATTAATACACTGATTCAAGTGGTATTAAAATGAAAAGCTGTTTTGTACAGCTACATGCACTTGAAAATGACTAGGATAAAAATAATTTTGTACAAATTGCTCAGAGGATCACACCTGTGATTAAGGGGAGGCTTTCCCTGGCACAGTGGGTCCTAGCAACCGAGCCAGCGGCCTGGGACAGGGGCTGTTGCATCACGGTACAGGTGGCCCTAATGGTCTGCTGCTTATGCAGGTTGGTCTGTGAGTGCTGGCTTTGCACAGCTGAAGAGCTCAGATCTGTTCCAGGAGCTGCTATGTCTCCTTTGTATTTCTTGTACTGATCAGAGCCCTGATTTCATGTCCAGAAGTATTACTCAATCATTTAGTCCAAATAATGCAGCAGAAATGGGGTAAATAGTGTTGATTCATCCAGTAATCATTTATCCTAGCTTTAAGAGCGTTTGCAAAGAAATTACAGATATTGCCAAATTTCAGATAGTCAACAGCTGTTCTTCCTCCCAAGCTGACAGTAAGTCAGGAAACATACTTTTCCCTTGCAGATATCAACCCATGCCTTTAATGCCTGGGAACGGTGTGCGGGTTCCAGAAGAACGAGGTAGCTGGTTGCTTCAGCCAGGGTCTGGCTGTCCAGCGTGGAGGAAGGAAGGAGGACAGGACACAGTCGGTCTCAAGAGGCAGCCCAAATCCATGTCAGGTATTGCAGGTAATGACTACCATGAAATCCACCTAAGCATTGGGTCAGAGTCTGTGTTAAATTTAATCATCTTTATAATGCTATGTGTAGGAATTAAATGGTCAAAATCAGTCAACAATGTTAAGCAGGCAGTTGGAGTAGCACAATGTTTCTCTTTCTTTGCAAACTGGTGATCTTAATATTGAAATAACATTTTTCATGGCTTCCTGCATTGGCTGCTTACCTGGAACGCTTGTGTGTGGGATGGGGGTGCCTGTGTCTGTGGTTTTTGGACAGAAAACCCTTGTGCGCCAAAGAGAGCAGCATGAGGGCAGAGTGTGAGCAGGATTTTCTTCATGTTAGAAGACAGTAGGTTTTCCACTGCTTCTTAACTGTGTTTGATTGCCCTCTGCTTTTTGTATGAAATAGGACTAGGATAACATAGTGTTCTGTATTGGCTACTCCATGACTGGAGTCCTGAAGCCAATGTTAAATATGATATGGGTGTTGCCAGGATTAGAAACTTCTGCTAGGAGATGAATGCCACTCCTCATCAGAGTCTATCCAACAAATGTACCGCGAGTTTTTGTTTCACAACAGCGTAACTGGAATCACCACAGCTTACACTTGCGCATTCAGAAACTATTTGACTAGAAATGTATGTAACAAGGAAAGTTTTAGGGGACAGTCCCTCTACAACTGCCAGATATAATGAGAAATGTTAATGTGAAAATGAGTTGATCAGTCAGCTACAAAGAGGTTTGTGCTCTTTTCTGAGGGTTGGATTATTATTGTTCAGAAATGTCCATTGGAGAAGAACACAGCTATCTAGCAATCCACTGAGGATAACTTTACTCCTTTAGCTGGCTTCATCCTTAGGACTCTTGTGATGTAAGTCAATGATTTTAGCTTTAATTGTATATCCTGTCATATTTTTTCTATTTGAGACATGGAATAGCTGCCCTGTGCCACACCAGCCTTGCTAAATCCAGTACATCCTGTCCTATTCTTTAATCTTTGCAAGGTGAGGTCACACTTTTTAAAACTGCCCTCTAGCTCTGAGAGTTACAGCTTTGGATTCTGCCCCGTCCAACATTTGTCACTTAGGGAAGAATTCCCTCTTCCATACCAATGCACCTCTGCTTGTCTGCGCGTGGATGTGTGACCTGTCCTCTGCTCTGGTAATCCCTGTGGGTAGTGCGGTCACTGCTCTGTAGGTGCAGCTCTCTCTCTCTGCTCTGGGACCTGTTGAGCGTAAAGCCTGCTGAAGGCTGGGAAGCAACAATTTAGACTGTTCCTGTTGCCAGACATCAGTGTTATGAACACTAATGTGGAAGAAAATTCACTGGGAGCTACAAGAGAGGACATCTAATATTGCATGAATCCTTCTACCTCATGAACAGGAACATCGGCAGGATAGTGGGAAGCTTTCTGCCAGTGGACAGAACAAGGATGGCTCTCACTTGTAAAGACTGAGCTGCCAAGAGTTAAAGTGGTTACAAAACACCACAGGTCCAGCTTCACCAAGAGCCATGCTCTGCCTCTCGCACCAAGTACTTTTCTTCCGCATAAATCGTCTCATGGAAACTGAGGGGGCTGCTGTGGAGCTGAATTCCGTGCAATGAACTTGGGTTCAGTAATTAAGTCTCAAACTTTGTGCTGCAAGAATATTTCAGCGATGAATAACAAAGAGGAAGAACATATTAATTTACAAGAGACACTGACTGCTTGGCTGGCAGTAGTTGTAGGATGTGATCCAAAACCATTTAATGTCAATGGCTATCTTTCTGTTCACTTCAGTGGAGCTGACCTGCAGGGGGCTTTGTTATGACTCATCCTTGTTAGTTAGATTTAGTACAGCAGTGCCTAAGGGCGAGCATAGGATAGCTCTCCTCTGTCCTGCCGGCACAGAGGAGGCCATCTGGGCAGCAGAGAGCTTATGCCGGCAAAATTTTGGGTTTTTTGATCGTGGTTCAGTCTACATGACACCAGGCCTGCTGGCAACAGGTGGGGTATGCCTGTCTCAGAGGGGAAACGATCTTTGCACAGAAGTTAGCAGGGCTCATTGAAAGAGATTTACACTAGATTTGAAGGGGGAAAGGGATTAGACCAGGCTCATTAGAGATAACCCTGGGGGCAGCATGCCAATGGTTGAGGGACAGTGTGCTAGCAAGGTCCCTTTGGTCTGCCATCTCAGTGGAGGTAGAGGATGGAGATCCATGCGGCAGCAAAGACACAAGGGTTATTGATGTGTTAGAAACCATGGTCAGCAGAACTGCCACCTTGGACTTCTGGAGGGCAACCTTTGGCCTGTTTAGGGGCCTGGAAGACAGAGTCCCTTGGGAGGCTGTCCCGAAGGCCAAAGGGGTCCAGTAAGGCTGGACATTCTTTAAGAAGGAAATCTTAAAGGCACAGGAGCAGGCTGTCCCCATGTGCTGAAAGACAAGCCAGTGGGGAAGAAAACGGACCTGGCTGAACAGGGATCTTTGGCTGGAACTCAGAAAAAAATGAGAATTTATGAACTTTGGAAGAAGAGGCAGGCAACTCGGGAGAACTGCAAAGGTGTTGTGAGGTTATGCAGGGAGAAAATTAGAAGGGCCAAAGCCCAACTAGAACTTAATCTGGCTTCTGCCGTAAAAGGCGATAAAAATGTTTATATAAATATATGAACAACAAAAGGAGGGCTAAGGAGAATCTCCATCCTTTATTGGGTCTGGGGGGAAACTTAGTGGCAAAGGATGAGGAAAAGGCTGAGGTACTTAATGCCTTGTTTGACTCTGTCTTTAATAGTGTCCTGGGTTTGGCCAGGACAGGGTTAATTTTCACCAGACTCCAGGAAGGGGCACAGCCGGGGGGTGGGGGCTGACCCCACCTGGCCAAACAGAGCCCGGTATTCCATACCATGTGACATCACGCTGG